>SDBS01001592.1_pt1 | contig 23076 bp, 14 predicted proteins | sample 2277091 | NCBI WGS metagenome assembly SDBS01 (sample SAMN10404972, study PRJNA504765) | marine sediment metagenome | isolation source: marine sediment core GS10_PC15, 163 cmbsf | place: Arctic Ocean: Southern Knipovich Ridge | collected 2010
GATCGCCTCGGGCACTCGAGTATCCTTGTGACCTCCCGGTATCTTCATGTGGGAAGATGCCCAACGAGTTCTTGATCTTCGACTACTACCGCCCCGCCTTCACCTCCATCTCCGAAGCCGCGAGCGAATTGGGCCTTTACCGCTGCCTTCAGGCCAAAATGACCAAGCGGGGGGTTATGGCATTTCGTTTCAAGACATCAACTTGATGACGCAGCGCCAAGTTTTCCAAGGTCGACGCACGGTGAGACTTCAACGCTGAAAACAATGTGCGTAGGATTATAAAAAACATGCATTCAATAGTATAATAGAGCAAGTGTAGGTGCAAGGATGGCAGTACGGACGGACTTTTTGGAAGCGACACCAGTCTCAGCAGTGGTTATAACCCGATCTTGATCCCATCACTGGCATCGATGTTTAGAGAGGTCGTAGGTACAACGCGAAATCCCCCCAAGACTCTGCATCGACTTTAGGTTCTACCGAGTTCCACTCTTCGGCGGGTTAGGCGGTTGGGGATCGAGAAGTTTCATGAGTGCTGCGAGCTGGGGCCGAGTAATGGTTGACACGGTGAGACCCCTTACGATATGCTCCAGTGCGTGCTTGCCGCGACAAAGACGAGAAGCACGGTAGAAGTGTGGAACATAAATGGGTGGAAGTTGCCAGGGGGGCATGTGTACTATACTCGCATGAAGAAGCATGGGGTTATCGTCACCAGCGCAAGGCGAAAAGCGGGCGTGTCCATGAAGCCAAAAACCAATATGCAACTCCGGCATCGGCCGGCTGGCCATCTACCTACCTGCCAACCACCTCACGCATATCTGGAAGTTGAGAGGCAAATTGTTCTGGGCGATGATTCCATGGCGCCATCATGGATGATATTCAGGAGGATTGGAAAATGTTGATCAGAACGTCAGTTGAAAAGGCAAGGTACCGCCGTGTGCTCCTAGTTGGAGCCGTTGTCGCTTGCCTTTCTCTTCTGAGTTGCGAGCAGGCAGAAAAGAACTCCTCAACGTCCAATGTCATGAAACAGGCTCTAACGAAAGTGAAGGTCGGTGGGGCGCCTGCCTTCGAACTGATTCTCCCCACACTTGCCTCAATGAGCCAGGGCTACTTTCGAAAGCAAGGCCTGGAGATAGCCGAGTTCATCCAAGGACCTGGATCGGACATGAGGACGGCCTTGCTCTCTGGTGATCTCGACATCGGTTTACTTGCATTTGTTCACGTCCCGCTTGCCCGATTGAAAGGCCAACAGGTGAAGATTGTCGGCACAGTCTACCAAAGAGAGATCTTCAGTCTATTAGTGCGAGAGGGTTTGAGGAACGAAGTGAAAACCGTTGCTGACCTGCGTGGCAAGAAGATCGGGGTTGCCAAACCGGGCTCGGGTAACTGGGCTCTGGCATCATTCTATCTCTCGCGGGAAGGGCTCAATCCCGAAAGGGATGTTAAATTCATAATTGTGGGGAACAACCTTCAGACCGTGTACAATGCGTTGAAGACTGAACGCATTGACGCCTATCCTACATTCGAGCCGCAAACCAGTATTCTGATTGAACGGGGATTGGCTTTCCCGTTGGTGAGTATCTGGGACGAGACTGAACATCGGAAATGGATTGGCGAATCCGCCATGTCTATGGTTCTGGCCGCAAAAGAAGACAAGATAAGCGCGGAACCGATACTCATTCAGAAGTTCATAGATGCTCACAGGCTGGGGGTTGAGTACATTCAGAAACATAAGCCCGAACAGGTCGCGAAGGAACTCCTGGAAAACACGACCACCGCGGGAATAATCGGGGATATGGACCAGAAAACCCTCGCTGCTGTCATAAGAAGAATCAGAGGTGGGTATAGCACGGGGGCTCTTGACCGAGCGGCTTATAACGTCGAAATGGGACTTTACACCTCGGCCGGAATCCTGAAGGAGTTTGTACCTTTTGAGGAAGCGACGGATACAACATTCGCAGGTGTGGTTCCATGACTGTTCCTGTCATTACGACGGAGGATTTTTCGCTAACGTATGATGGGAAAACGTCCGTTGTGGAGAACATGTCTTTCACTGTCGCGAAAGGGGAGTTCGTCGCGCTCCTTGGCCCGAGTGGATGCGGAAAAACTTCGCTGCTCAAATACCTGGCAGGACTTCGGAAGAGCGAGGAAATCCAGACGCGTGGTCGAGCCACAGTCAACGGGCGTGATCCGATGGATCGAGAACAGCTTCGGGGAGGGCGAATGGGTTTTATGTTCGAAAGCCCTTCATTGCTTCCCTGGCGGACGGTTCTCGAGAATGCAATGATGGGATTGCACGTCGCGGGAAACGATGGTCCACAGCAGCGAGAACGAGTGATCGATCTACTCGTCAGAACTGGACTCGAGGATTACTTGGGCTACTACCCGAAACAGATCTCATTGGGAATGCAACAGCGTACTGCTCTAGTGCGCTGTTTGGCCTACGAACCATCAATCGTGTTCATGGACACGCCCTTTAGCGGCATTGACAGTCAGACGAAACTTGCCGTGTTTGAACTCGTCTCGTACATGCTGTTGGGTGACGTGACGGTCTTTCTTGTGACGCACGATGTGACGGAAGCCACGCTGCTGGCTGATCGCGTGCTCATTCTTTCCCCCTCCCCCACATCAGTCCGAACTTCGATCGAGATCGCTCTGGAGAGACCGCGCGACATTGTCGCTCTGCGGAAGAGCGAAAGGTTTGCGCTTCTTGAACGAGAGATCTGGGCGGCCACGCTGGAAGGAGGCGCCAATGCGTAGGTTTATACTCAGCGCGCAGATTCTGCTGGCTGTGCTGTTTGTCGCCTTCTGGGAGCTTGCGGCCAGATATTTCCCGGAGCACGTCGATCCGAATCTTTTTGGTCAGCCAAGCCTGATCGCGGGATCATTCCTCAAGTATCTGACGACAGGATTTTTTCTGGAAGACACCATGACGACTGTGCTCGAGAGTATGTGCGGACTCGTACTTGGTATGTTTCTGGGCCTCCTGTGCGGTGTGTTGCTGGCCAACCTACACGTGGTCCGGCGGATTCTCGGACCTTACCTCGTCGCTCTGAACTCCATGCCGCGGCCTGCTCTTGCACCCTTGTTCCTTCTTTGGTTCGGTTTGGGAATCTCGTCGAAAATCGTGCTCAGTTTCTCGCTCGTGTTTTTCATCGTCTTTTTCAACACGCTCAGTGGGCTCCGTGAGGTCAACCGAGAGTATTGGGAAGCTGTGCAGGTCACTGGCGCTTCACGCTCCCAGATCTTCCGCATGGTCGCACTGCCCTCGGTTTACTCCTGGCTTTTCGCCGGTTTCAAAACCAGTGTCAGTTTCAGCATCATTGGCAGTGTCGTCGGTGAATTCGTCGGCGCCTCCAGTGGCCTGGGATACCGCATCATGATCGCCTCAGGCATCATGGACACGCACCTTACCTACGCCATCCTCATCTGGCTCGGTGTTCTTGGAACCGCCGGCGTGGCCATAGGAGGATTTGTTGAGAAACGCGTCCTCCGCTGGCAATCACCCGAGCCATCGGCACGCGCCGTCACTGGCGATTCTGGTGTCGGATTGTGGGGCAATACAAGGTGAATCAACCTACTCTATATTTGGGACACACGGTGTCCTCTTGAGGTAAGATCATTGGCCAAGAAATTCGATCCGCACTGGAGACTAATTCTCTCCGCGATCCAGAAACGCTTTGAGAAAAAGTGCACACAAATCACTGACAAGTCCGAGCAATTGATGTATCTCCAGAAGGAGGTGGAGAAGTACCAGGGGAGTATATACGAAGGGTTTCTGAAGAAACAGCTCGTTGCCACGAAAGGCGAACTGACCGGTGTGCGGTTCAGTGATCCTCTTCACGCGATGTTCACGCTCGTGGCGTGTAACTACCGTGGCCAATGGGTGAAGGATGCCCGGAGCACAACCTTTCTGGCTAATCTGAAACGGTTGGCTCTAGCTGCCCGTGGGGACCATCGGCAAAGTCTGAAAGACCTGTACAAATGCATGTTGCCGGTCTACTTTGAAGTATTTGACCGCGACATGACATTCAATGAACGCCTGCTGGATGCGTCCGATGGCGATCAGGACGATGGAGGATTGAGTAAGTATGATGTTGTCTACATCTGCTTTGATGCAGACAAGGACGGCTCAGCGCCAAACGGGATCAACTACGCTCCCCTGGACAAGGCAGAGAATCAAACACAGGAGGAGACAGAGGAAGAAGTGGAAACCCGGAAGCATAGAGTTCTCTCCGTCTACGTGTCACAAGAAATATCCGAGGCACTCCTGACAAGCCGGGCTGCCAAGGCCGGTGGTTACCGCGATCTCGCCGACGCCTGGATAAAGACGATCTACTCCAATATTGAGTATCTCCACAAGAAAAAGAAGAAACACAAGAGTGCCGAAACGGACCCGATGGACGCTGTCTCCGGAGCTGTGGTGGAGCTGCGCAAGTACCGGACTGACTTCGACATAGCACTGAAAGAGGCGCAGAAGAAGATTACAGGTGATGACGTCTGTAAACTTGCCGCGGTGTTTTTCCCACTTCTTGGTCGATACGTTGGGGTGGGCGCACTGCTCAAGATGTTCCAAGGCATGCTGTGCCACGTGGGTTGCTTGGGGAAAAATGTCGTGACCGTGGTAGCACGCCCCACAAAACCAGATGAAGCTCAAGGTCCTGTCATGAGCAGCTGTTCCGTAACATTTGTCACAGACAGGATTCTTCCAAAGTACCTGCCGTCCGGAAGCACCTCCCAAATGTGGCTCGACTTGGCTGCACCATACAGTGCGACAGAGCCTAAGAAAGGCTTCCTGGAGCTTGCTGCAACACCGTATTGGGCAATGCACGCGGCTTCGACAAAGAGCAAAGCGGCATCGAATATGAACGTGTTGTGGGATAATGCCGTAGCAATGATCGAAAAGAATCCCAAGAAGAACAGCGACAATGGCGTTGCGGACAGCCCTTTCAGAAACTGGCTTCCTGTCGACATCAGGAACAGTATTGAGAACTACATGACGGTGCGCCAGGAAGCATCCTGGTCCCCGAACTGGCTTCAAGTCGGCAACACTTTAATAGTGGCGTGTCAACTAGCAGGCCACCTCCACGAAGGCACCGATCTGAAGTTTGCCTGGCTTATCGGACCACCCGAGATTGTGAAGCGGATTGAGGGGACGGTTAGCTACGAAGACAGCGATTTTTGGCAGGACGCAGGTATGTCGAAGTTCTCAGCGGATGATTTAAAAAAATCAAAGGAACTTCTGCGCAAAATAGGGAGCGTAGTCAATGATGCCGTGAAGATCTATGACGCGCATTTTAGCGCATTCCAGCCGTCCAGAGTGGCCGCATTTATTGATGCGGATAATGTACCCCACGGCCTGGGTGTAAGTAGGATCGTCCGGCTGCCTTTTGTGAACGAAAGACTGTGCGAGGACGTGAATATTGAATACGGGCCCATGGCAGCCTATGTGTACGCCTCAGCGGGATTTCCCATGCCTGGTGAGTTGAGCACGCGAGGCGACACATGTGTGGTTGTTTCAAGGCCGGGGCCGCTGGTTTCGATGTATATGTCTGGTGCAGAAGTTGCCGAATGGAGGGGAGTATCCATGGGTTGGCGCCCAGGGAGAGACTTACCGATCGACGATAAAACACAGAAAACGGCGCTGCGCGATGAGATCTACGATGTCTTCAAGGGGTCGACGGCGGACTGCAAGGACGATGTCATCGACTTGCTAACCAGCGTGCTTATGGAAATCGCGGATGATCGACACTCGGGAACACTTGTAGTTCTAACCAACCGTAAGCTTGTAGCGAGCGAAGACGATCCCCACAATGAAGGCAAAGCGGACTATTATGATCTTACGCCTAATGAACTGATGATGAAGTGGGGTAGAGAGCGTAGGCTCGATCGAGTGAAAAGAGAACTCCTGAAGAGCCTGTTCGTGATGGATGGTGCAGCCATAGTCACCATTGGCAGTGAAATCACGATCGAGACGCGGAAGCAGGTTGCCGCGGATTTGAATGTCTTCCGAAAGCTGAATGACCGGTCGCGGAAACTCGAGACAATTACGTTCGGCACCAAGCATCGTTCCGCGCTTGCTCTCAGCATGAGGCTTGCGGAAAGGTCGGAAAAGGATGGATTTCTGGCAAAGGTGATTACGGTCTCTGCTGACGGACACATCAGAGCGTTCAAGGGCCAAGAATGCACACCGATAACATAGTTGAGACAATTCGGCTGGCAACACGTACAAAGGGCGTTGGGCTCATGGCAGTTCAGGGCGCAACGGCAACAAAGCCACGAGCCTGGACAGGAGTATTGTTAACAACATCTTGCTGAAATGACGGAGTAACTTTGAAAACATTCAAGGGTTCACCACGGTATTTGGAGCTGTTCGGGGGGTCAGATCAGAGCTGCCTCGAATATCTTGTACTGCAGTTGGACTCGGTCTGCCCACACGCGTGCCGATATTGCTTCGCGGAGCAGGAGCCGGGGTGGCGACCGATAGGCGACGGTCTGTCGCTGGATGAACGCAAGGAGATCGTTGACGAAGCTCGTGCATTGGGCGCGCGCGTGGTGTCGATGCCCGGCGACGGCGAGCCGCTGGCGGTGAAGGGAACCAGGGATCTTATTGCACACATTCATAAGAACCGAATGATCAGCATCGTATACACGAAAGGGTATCTCCTGACTCGGGAATGGACCCACTTTTTGGCTGATCACGACGCGACCGTGGTATTGAGCATCGATTCTCTGCATGAGCCAACGGCGATGAAGCTGAATCCCAAGCCGTGCGGGTGGTTCCCAACCGCGATGGAGAATGTCGAATACGCGAAAAACGTGTTTGGCCGCGTCATCGAGACCGTCGACGGTCACCGGATTACAAGGCTACTGGTGAATCATATGGTGAATCTGTTCAATCTTGGCGAGCAGGAGAGAATGAAGGACTGGTGTGACGACGATATTCTGTTCGTGTGCCACGGCCCTTCGAGAGAAGGTGGTGCCGTGAGCATTTGGAACATGCTGGTGGGGGGGCTCGAGGAGCATGAGTCTCTGGTCACCTACGCGAATGGTGTGTCGGAAACTGAAGGCAACACGACTGCCCGTGCCGACGGCAAGTGTGCCTACTACCTGAACGGAATCACTGTCGGGGCGAACGGCGATGTCAAGCTGTGTCCGGCAAGCACGCAGACGGCGGGCCTCTTGGGCAACGTCAGAACGGTTTCGCTGGAGGAACTCCGAACAGCCACGAGAGATACTCTTGAGCAGATCTTGGGCGGGGATGTCCCTCCTTGTCTGGTCCGGGCCCAATCCTACGACAAGATCGTTTCCGAACTGGCTTCTATATGAAACGGCCGAATTTCATTTTCATTACGATGGATGCTGTGCGTCACGACCGATTATCGTGCTACGGCCAGGGGGGCAAAACGCCCGTTCTTGACAGTATAGCTTCGGACGGGGTGCTGTTCGAGGAAGTGATTTCCGCATCGAACCTGACTCCGGTGGCTCACGCATCCATTCTTACCGGATTGTACCCCCACAAGCACGGTTTGAGGACGCCATTTGACAGAGTGAGGGCGAAGCTCACTGCTGAGTATTTCCACGAGAATGGGTATCGTACCTCTGGTTTCGTTGGCGTGAGTTTGCTGGGCTCGGCCAAGGGCTTTAACTCTGGCTTCGATCATTTTAACGAACCCGACGAAACGACCGCTTGGCGAAAAACCTGTTATGTGAAAGGTGGATTCAAACATGGTGCCCCGACAGATGACCTGAGCGGACACTCGATGGTCCTTTGGGGCAACAACTGGACCGACAGGATGTTCCAGTGGATCCGGTCAAACCACAATCTGCCATTCTTCCTCTGGGGGCACTACTTCGAATGCCATGAAGGCGCCGAGAAACTGTTGCTGGAGCAAGGACACATTAAGAAACAAGATCCCAGCGAGCATCGCTATTATGACACCAAGATCAGGCACATGGACGCATGTCTGTTGGGGGGACTTCTGCATCTACTGCGGGAGTTAGGACTAGAGGAATCAACATATCTGGTCATTACTTCAGATCACGGCGCGAACCTTGGGGAGCACCCGATACCACCTAAGAAAGACTTGGGAGTAGACTATCCGCAACACGTTACGATGTTTGACTGCGACATAAGAATACCTTTGATCATGAAAGGCCCCGGTCTTCCTAGTGGTAAAAGGGTCAAGGGAATGGTCCGCTCTGTGGACATACTGCCAACCATCCTGGATCTCGCGGGAATCGAAGTCGAGAACACTGACGGGGTGAGCTTGGCGCCTTTCATCGAGCGCGGGAAAGCAGGAGGACTAACGGCGTATGCCGAAGAGCTGTTCCAGCTTCGGGGACCTGGTGATTATCAGGCGATGCGGGATCAGAAACACAAACTGATACTCGATCGCAGATGCGGAACAGTCCATTTTTTTGATCTAGAGCAGGACGCCGGTGAGCGACACCCCGTGCTGCGCTTGGATCAGATACAGAAAGAAAAGAAGACGAAATGGATTGAGTTCTGTGATCTCGCGTTATTTGCGGGATTGTAACCATGCGCTGCCTTCGTCACGAGCTGTCCCAGTAGGGTCAAAAATTCGGCCGACGTACAAATAATAACCCCCTTTGCATTTACACGTCCTCAAGAGATACCCATTTCCACTGATTAACAGACAGTGTTTGACATCCGATACTGCTCATTATGTGCTAAACACGTTATCGGGGGAATTATGAGCTTCATTTTTCGGTCCTGGCAGTTGTTTCTCTTTGGTCTGTCCGGATGGATTAACCTGTCCCTCGCCGACCGAAGCAAGAAATACTGGGCCGAGGATGATCCCACTTGAATGTTGCGAGTTGTTGAGGCAATGCGAGATTATCCAAGGCCAAATCGTTGTGAGAACGGAGCCACGATCCCAGGAATCCAAGGATCAACAAAACAATATCGAGTAGTTTTTGAGCTTTCATTCTACCATGGTAGAACGTCTCGGACGGACTTGCAACGTGTTGAAATCATTGCAGGATGAATATTGGCGAGGGACAGGTTGAATATGCGTTTTTAAAGAAAACCCCGTATTTTGTAATAATATTATATAAAAATGCGGAATGCGTAAGATGCTCTTCGGAAAAGTCATATCTCAAGCAATCTATGCATATTATTACAATGTTAATCATGTGTTACTCTTAATAACTTCCAATATTTGGCGAGGCACACATTTAGTACTTAAATTTCCATTGGATATTAGTTTGCGTATTTCGCTTCCAGAAATTGTACTAATTTCTGATGGGGTTTCGATTATATTTACTTTATATCCAACATTTCTGCCAATATTAACAGAAGAAATATCCTTTATTGGAAAGACTTCAATCCTTCCTAGTGCGACTTCCTTTTTAAATAAAGATTTGATCATTCTGATTCGTAAATGTGTAGGATAGGGGTCTTCATTACTAATTGGTGTATCACGGACCGCAATAGCTACATTTTTGCCTTCATTTAATTTCTTGTGTATAATATATTCATGGCCAACATGAAATGGTTGCCAGCGTCCTATGAACAACTCATATTTAAGTTCTTCTCCCCTAATAAATCTTACTACACGTTTAATACTTTGATCTGGTGTTTCTTTTTCAGTATCAATTATTAAATCAGGGTGTGAAGGTTCTTCGTAAACATCATCTATGCCAGTAAAGTTGAGTATTTCTCCGCAATAAGCTTTTGCATACAAACCCTTAGGATCTCTTTTACGACACTTTTCAATTGAGGCTTTAATATAAATTATTTTAATGTCACTACAAATTGAGCATATGAGTTCTCGGGTGTTATAATATGGTGTGATACATGATACAAGGACATCCGTGTATTTGTTGAGATAATCAGCTAGGTGGGCTATTCTCCTCAAATTTTCATTACGATCCTCTGAAGTAAAACCTAAGTTTCTGCATAAACCTTTTCTTAATGCATCTCCTTCAAGAACTTCAATAGAGTATAGTTTTTCGACGCCTTGAGCAATTGTAGTTTTTCCAGAGCCACTCAATCCTGTCATCCAATAAATCATAATTAATTATTGTTGTTAAAGTTAGAACATTCTACCAATACTGTGATTTATAAAGAATGATACTACAATCTAAATCGGAAATGCAACAATTATAATCTGTCCCTGTCCCTGTTGTCCCTCGCCAATATTAAAACGGTACGTCATTGTCGGAAGCATTATGTCTATTGTTGCACTTAAATAACTCGATGTTCTTTGATCAGAAAGATCTTTCCGGTTATGAGGCCCTGGATTTCATGTTATGGTCGACAGAAGAGATAGGTCTCCAGTCATTCGGATAAAAAATATTCCCGTTTCTTAGCCAGGGACCGCTACGCCGCTTGTCTCCATTCATAACGATGATGCAGACCGCCGACTCGTGGCAAAGAGATCACTTTCGTCATATTTTTAAGCCTTTTCTGAACCGGTCTGTGCTCTGGAGCATCTTTGCATAGGCTATAGTGGCAGCGATCCTCGTTGTAGTAGTTCACGTAGTCTTTACACAATCTATACAAATGCAGTTGTCCGAACACGATCACATGATCCAACAACTCCTGCCTGCAGCTTCCAACCCAGCGTTCTGCGATTCCATTTTGCCAAGGACTTCGATACGACGTTCGCACGGGCTTTATACCGAAAGATTTCACAGTCTTCACCACAAATCCGCTGAAGATCGAATCCCGGTCGAAGATCAGATATTTCGGTTCAGTATCGTACGGGAAGGCATTACACAGCTGTTGGGCCACCCATTCAGCGGTTGGATGAAAAGTTGCCGCAAAATGAATGATCTTTCTTCTTGCATGACTGATGATAAAGAAGCCGTAGAGTTGCCTGAAAAGCACCGTGGGAACCGTGAAGAAGTCCATTGCTGCTATGCCGTCCATATGGTTCTTTAGAAAGGCTTTCCATTTGGTGACTTTGTCCTCATCTGGCTCCCGCCTGGGCAGGTACCGGGAAATCGTTCGCTCAGAAACATCGAAGCCGAGCTTGATAAGTTCGCCATGGATTCTCGGAGTACACCAGGAAAGATTCTCCAATGCAATTCTGTGGATCAATTCCCGGATTTCAATTGAAACACGAGGTCTTCCTCTTCGTTTTCCTAGCCTTGAAATAGCGTTCCAGTAGAACTTGAATCCTTGTCTGTGCCATTTGACCACGGTCTCTGGTTTCACGATAATGAGCGTGTTGATCCATTTGGACCAGATTCGTCGTAAAAGAACCCAAAACCCTCGATCGAAGCAAGAAATCCTGGGTCGAGGTTGATTTCGTTTGAATGTTGCGAGTTGCTGACGCAATGCGAGATTCTCCAAGGTCAAATTGTTTTGAGACTGGAACCATGATCCCAGGAAACCAAGGAGCAACGATGCAATATTGAGCAGTTTATAAGCTTTCATCTTGCCATGATAGAATGACTCAGGAGCACTTGCAATATGTTGAAATCATTGCGGGATGATTTTTGGCGAGGGATAGCAGGCCCTCGAGAACGCAGCCAAATACGGTCAGCTTAGCGGTGAGCAGGACCACGACGTGCGACAGGTAGTTAAGCTGGCTGCCCGCAACCAGGCGCAGCGTGAAGCTCGCGGGTATCGTCGCGATCTTGCCGAAGGCACCGAAACTGAACGCACGAAGCGCTTGAAAGAGTTATTAGCAATTGAGGCCAAAGCTAACCAACTCGCGCCACTGCATGAATCGCCCGTACAGATGTTGAGTCGAATGGGTCTGGGCAGTGCGGAGCGCAGTCGCTATTACGAACAGCTGCGTGATGCTGGACCACGTGAACTGAAGAATTATGCCGATTGGGCTCGGTACAAGGGTGACCGTATCCTTGCGGCGGCTGTGCTTAGTAGGGTGGACACGTTACCCGCCAAGAGTCGCCCGTTCAAGGCTGCGGAATTTGCTGTGGGCATCGTCGGCGAAGAATTCGAGCTGACTAAAAAGGCGATAGAGCGTATTCGTATAGCAGCACAACGAGCCGTGAATGCCAATCGTGACTTCGAGCGCGGGCGAGTTAATACGACGGTAAGGATTTCAGTGGGTCTAGCAAGTAGAACGGAGTGACTTGCATAATTATCGTTGAAAATAGTGGTGTATAAACGAATGCCCTAGAAGGGCGACAATGGTCATTTATGACCAAACAAAAAAGTTAGAACGACAATCAACGCAGCAATTCTGATAACTAATAGTATTATATGTAGTTATGAAATTATATTATTGCTAGATAAGCCTTGCTGAATTGGGCATATAGTATTACTATGCCTGAAACCGAAAGGATTATTCTGTGACGACAAATACCAAACTCAGACAAAAGGGAGATGGCGACTACCAGCCATTATCAGATTTACGACGTAAAAAACGTGTATCAATGACCATATCTCATTCGACGCTGCACCAAGTCGACCAAGCGCGCGGAGATATGTCACGCTCTGCATATATAGAGTCGATGGTTCTCTCCAACCTCGAAAGAACTGTGGGGGCGCTTCATTTAGATGATATTCAAAAGAAGAATGGAGTTGTTTACACTCCAACATTATTGGCTGAATACGTCGCAAATAAAGTTGTAAATTATTTCTTCGAAACAGTAGCCATCAGCGATCAACACCATTATAAGGATTCATCAGGTGTTAGTCCTCGAGAACTGAGGATAATTGATCCTGCCTGCGGTAGCGGTGAATTATTAACTGCTGTTTGGGGAGCATTCAACAATGGATTAAAGACTACAAATATAGACCAGCAAAATTCATCTTGCCCTGATCCACGACAGGTTCTCTGTGGAGTTGATATTGATGATCGAGCAGTTCACCATACTAAACGTCGAATTTCTCGCCTTCAGCATTCAAGCCGAGAAAAAATTAAAACCAAGGCGTTAAACACAAATGCTCTGTATCCTTTTGGAGGGCGATCCAGTCAATCAGGTTGGAAAAGAATCAAGAAATTATTTGACGCACCAAGCGGTTTTGACATCGTCATTGCAAATCCACCATGGGGTGCGGACATTGAATCGTACCGAGACCATTTCTCCAGTGGGGAGTTTTCCCTCTTCAGAGGTCAATTCGACACTTCCGATCTGTTTGTAGAACTCGCCCTTAGAATTCTAAAACCAGGGGGTTTGTTTGCATTTATAATTCCCGATTCTCTATTCAATGAGGAAAGAATACCTCTACGTAAATTACTATTAGAGCGTGCTGAGATCAAGTTCGTGGCCCGACTTGGTGAAAAAATATTCGAGAATGTCAATCGTGCTTGTGCTGTCCTGATATGTAAAAAAACGATGGCTACAAAGCTGACACTTACTGATTGCTTAAGACTTACTCCTGAACTACGAAGCGGAATACTGCAAGGCGATGTAACTTTCGAGGAAGCGGAGCTTCGTCTAGGACATAAAGTGGCCCAGAACAGATTTTTAAAAAATCCTGATTATCGACTCGATATCGATGTTCGTGCAAACGAAGAAGGGCTAATCGGAATTCTTAGAAATGGTAAGGGGCAATTGAAAGACTATCTTCTCAACTCTCGTGGAGTAGAACTCTCAAAATCTGGAAAAGTATGCCAGTGCTCGAATTGTGATTTATGGATGCCATTTCCTAGCGGAACCCACATGAGATGTAGGCATTGCGGCGCGAGGCTGAGTTCTTCTGCAACTGAAGCTGAAAGCATTGTCAGCAGCATACAAATGGCTGAATTCAAAGAATTACTCGTTGGAGAGAATATTAAACGCTATAATATAGATTCGAATTATTGGATTGCATTAGGCAAGAAAGGAATCAACTACAAGGATAAGACGCTCTACGCTGGCAATAAAATTGTAGTTCGAAAAACGGGAGTAGGCCTTACCGCTGCAATAGATTATCACGACTACATTACAAACCAAGTAGTATATATATTTAAACTAAGGGTCAACTCTGCCGTTCATTTGCCTCTTGAATTGTTCTTGGCAATAATGAATTCACGAATCATTTATTATTATTTGGTGAAGAGCCATGGGGAAACTGAGTGGCGATCACATCCATATCTAACCCAAAAACAAATTCTGGACTTACCGATGCCTTCTGCCGATTTAACGAAAAAGAGACACAGTGCAACGATTCAAAGGATAAAGACGCTCATTTATTCCCATACGAAAAAAGGAAGCGTTATACCACACCGAGTTGATGCAGAAATTGAACATCTCGTTGCTGGGCTGTATGGGCTTCGGAGGAGTCATTATGAGAGAATCTACGAAACTTTAGGAGATGTTGAAGAACTGTTACCAATAAAAGCTCTCAAACGCGTGACTATCTCTGACATTTTTACTGATAACCATAGTAGGCGTTTCCATGGGTAATCGTTACATAGGCGCAAAAACAAATATCTTGGATGAAGTCCTCTCCGAGATATGTTCGATTGTCGGTAAGGGTGCACATGTGATCGATTTAATGTGTGGTACTGCTACGGTTTCAGCTGCATTACGGGCGGCTGGATTCCGCGTTACTGCATCGGACGTTTTGACCTTTCCTGGACACCACGCACGAGTTGCCCTTCTTTTCACTTCGCCACCAACTTTCAGGGACGCCCAAGAATTAGTCGATGAATATGGGCTGAAAAGACAACGTAGTTTGTTGCCAGTGACTGCATATGAGAGTGTGATACAAGCGATAAATAACGTTCCTCCGGAAAAGGGATACTTCTGGAAAGAATTCAGTATTGATGGTTGTCCAAAGAACACACCGAAACCGAGAAACTACTTTACGCCAGATAATGCGATGAGAATCGATGCTATCAGGCGTCAAATCAGGATACTCAGGGAGAATGGAAAAATCAGCAAGCTTGAACATTCACTGCTACTTCATGACTTAATTATGGCCGTGAACGATGTGGCTAATATCGCAGGGACCTATGGTCATTACCTCTCCAAGACAGTTGAAAGATCTAAAATGAAAATTGAGCTAAAACCCTCTCCTATTAATATATTTGAAGACGAAGGTTTCCATACTGTTTTAACGGGGTATGCAGAGGATTTGGCTGCAAGTCTAAGTGGCGATCTATGCTATATTGATCCACCATATATGAAACGTCAATATGCTGCAAATTATCATATTCTTGAAACACTTGCTCGTGAGGATGAACCAGAAGCCATTGGCGTTAGTGGTCTTCGTCCTTGGAGAGACCAATATTCGAATTTTTGCACGAAAACAAAAATTCGTGATTCGTTCACAAAAATTATTGCTGAAATTAATTGTCCAGAATTTCTGATTAGCTATAGTGAAGATGGTCTGCTAAGTATAGACCAATTGACATCGTTGCTGGAAAACTTTGGGAAAGTAAACATCACGACGCTGGAAAATAAGCGCTTCAAGAGCAACAATAGCACACTTGCCCCCCGTTTATCAGAGTACTTGATAAATTTATCAAGTAAAAGGTAAGCTCAAGATTCATCGTTTTGATGTCTTCTTACATAATTCGCATGCTCTGGATGCCACGTGATGGTGTAGGTTTCATCGTTAATCACAATCTCGAGCGTGTCCTTAGGAGTGATCGTTGAGAGGTCGATTGGGCCTACTTTTGCATAGTGGAGCATTCTATGAATTAGGGGACTCACTATGATTATATTGTGCGGTGAATCTGCGCCGTCGTCACCTAATTGAATTAAGTGGTGGGCCTCAGAATAAAGCACACCATTCTCTTTCACAAAAGAATATTTTTCACCTGATATCTGACATTGGCCACCATAAAGTTCTTTAAGTTCTTTTACTGCTTTTGTGTTGCGGGCTCGTACTTCTCGAATAGATTTCTTGGGTTGATCGCCTGTATCGGATGCATAGGTTTCATCTTCATTAAAGAGTGAATCAATTACCTCATCTTCCGATCGAGTAAGTCTTCGACTGCGACGTGTCGATGGAGGAATAGCACCGGGTGTTGGCTGATATATAAAAGGAGTTACTGCATCAAGCTCATTTATGAATAAGGCTCGTGTCGGGAAGTGAAAATATCCAGCGTGTCCATCAGGAATTTCTTCTGGTAATAAGTCTCGCAGGAATTCTGAGGTTTCATTATTACGTACGGGCGCAGTGCCCTGGAACCAACCCGCCCAAAACTCGTCGTCTTCTGTTCGCACGAGGTAAATTGCGAGCCCTGGCGGACAAGACCTTCTGTTTTCTCTATCCTCTGGCTGTGGGAAGCCATTCTCTGGAAGCCAAGCTGGTACTCTGTTAGATTCACTGGTATCTAGTCTTTGTGCCGCAATAATTATAGATTGAGGACGTCTTTGATACATCTTAAGTTGCTGTGAGATATCCAGACCTATGCTGTTAATTGGGAATTTCCAACTAGGACCTTGTGTGCTAACACCTTCATCAACATCCGCAGCGTCCGAGAAGAATTCCCTCCAAAAATCTAAAGGCACAGATCCAACCTTGAAGTCAATATAGGACTGCCCTCCACCTCCTTCTTCGGTTCCTAGTGGTTTATAAATGTTGAAGAAATCAGCATGCGTTAAATAGCGAAAAACGAGGTAATCAACAGTTTTCATTTACTTATTCTTCGTCAAAGAAATCCGCATCTATGAAATATATTTGCATTGTATCACTGGCCCATGGAGTGTGGAAGTGAAACTTTAGACTGCTAAAATCAAACTTTCTGAGGATTTAAGTGGGTTATAATTAAGATTGATTGTCAGGCAAGAATGTAAAAGCAGTATATAGTGTCCATTCCATTAATTGCATCCGAATAATGATCAATGGTTCTTCTGGCTTATTAGACCCGGGAGATTGCTAAAAATGAGGATTTCATAGGTTGGATGATGGGAGAAACGGGAAATAGTGTAAGCTACAGCAAATATGGACAGAATGATCCCAGTGAATGAAGTGATTCCAATAGCCCCTATTTCTCAAGCAGCTTGACGAAAATACCGATGATGTAGTCCACCAACCATTTGTTCTGAACTAATAGATCCAAACTCAGGCGGTAGAACCGGCCGCGTGTTCGGACAATCCTTCTCCAGCCCGAGATGAGTCCGATCCTCATTATAGTATCGGATGTATTCCTTGAGCACTCGTCGTAGGTGCTTTTCATTGAAGATGATCGTGTGATCGAGGCAATCCCGCCGTATTGAACCAATCATCCGTTCGACATATGGATTCTGCCAGGGGGATCGAGCTGAAATCAGCACATGCTTTATTCCCATTGATTCGACCCGATGAATAAACTCTTTTCCGAATTTACCATCTCGATCACGGAGCAAGTATCTAGGGACCGTATCCCAAGGGAATGCATTTACAATCTGCTGCCCCGTCCAAACGGCAGTCGGAGATTCGGTGACGTTGAAATGAATGATCCGTCGCCGTTTATTGCTCATAACAAGGAAAACGAAAAGTACACGGAACGATGCCGATGGAATGGTAAAGAAATCTACGGATACGATATCCTTAGCATGGTTCTTCAGAAATGTACGCCAGGTTTGAGATGGAGGTTTATGTTGGCAAATCATATACTTCGAGACAGAGGCTTGACTGACCTGGATGCCGAGCTTTAGTAATTCACCGTGAATCCTTGGCGCTCCCCAAAGAGGATTGGATCGTGACATCTTTCGGATGAGATCACGGACCTCCAGGGGAACCATCCGTCTTCCCGGCCATCTCGGTCGACTCTTCCAATTCCAGTAGAACCGGAATCCTTTCCTGTGCCACCGGATTACAGTTTCAGGGCGTACGAAGAGTAATTGTTTTCGCCAGTCACTCCAGATTCTAGTGAGGATGGCCCAGAATAACCGGTCTCGGTTCTTGATGTGCGGCTTCTTCGTATTTCGTTTTAGAACTTCAAGTTGATGCCGGAGCGCGAGGTTTTCCAGGGCAAGCGCACGATGCGACCTCAGCGCCGATAGTAGTGTGCGTAATAGTAGAAGTAACATGGAGCGTAAGATATAATGTGGGGGAGGTAAGTGTAAGTAAGCCAATAGGGATAGAATTTTTGGTAGGCACAGGGTAGCGAGGGGACAAGACAGCTATTAAACGTCAAATATATTTGACGTAGCGTAAACATACTTTTCGTAGACAGATCATCAAATAGATGCTACATGTAAATCAAGCGGCAGCACTATTACTTATTAGGGATATTCAGCCATAACAAACGAAATAATGACCGGCTCTAAAGCTGGCATCTGATGTAGTCATTCAACCATAGCAGATCATTAAGCGGAATTATGCTTGATGATATATGAAGCGATAGAAGTTCGCTCATGTGGATGTTCGGGTGACAGTTATAGCGGGTATTCAAGAGTGTAAGTGCAAGTACTGTAAGGCGGACGGAATAAATGGGAGGGAGTGTCCATTACAAAGGAGGTAGCTATAAGATATTATCATTATGCTATGAGTGTCTGTTTATTGTTGAATAAAGCAATATAAACAGCCGAAATTATGTACGATGAATAACCATAGGAGGTGTTCTCGAAAACAGGGGTTCCAGGCGCCTGGAAGATTTCAAGTCACTATAATGGCTATTTTATCACGAATACCATGCAACATCCATATTTGACCAGTAATCACAATCTGGTAGTAAATGGATTAGGGGCAATAGCTGAATGGGGGATAGGAATCTTACTTATGGCTGTGCAAGTGGGCGAGCATTTCCAAAACGACAGGAGATGAAATGAAGACTTGTATATCAAAGTATTTAAACGGACTCATTATAAGTGCATTGGTGATTACTTTCTTGATCATAGGGGTCACTGAGCGATTACATTCCAACTCTCTGGAAAAAATACGAAGAATTGAAGAACTTAACAAGCAGTTGGAGATAAATGGTAACTCATGGAGGGCAGAAGAAAACAAGTTCTCCGAGATCACCGAGGAGCAATTGTCGAAATTCCTCAGACCTTTGCCGGAAATTCCCAGGCATATACTGAAGACTGTTCCAGTGATTATGGCTCCCGTTGCAGCGAGTTACGCTTCCTCGTGGGATTGGCGGGACGTTGACGAAACAAATTATGTGACTTCAATAAAGGATCAGTACGAGTTCAGTGACTGTGGTTCCTGTTGGGCTTTCGCAGCGGTAGCTCAACTCGAGTCCCATGTGATGATATATGATAATGAGAGGACTGAAGACTTATCTGAGCAGCAAGCACTCTCATGCAACGATTATAATTATGGATGTGAGGGGGGTGCGCCACATGGTGCTTATTACCTTTTTGAATACCCTGGTGCCGTTGCCGATACGTGCATGGAGTATACTGGGTATGACACGGTCACCTGCCGCCAGGATGAGTGCGCGATCCACGCCAGAATTGAGGGATTTTCATTGGTTTATAACAACGAAAGTTCCCTGAAGCAGGCACTTATGGACGGTCCTGTCTGGATCGCTGCAACTTGTCTCTTCCCCTTCCTATCCTACTCTGAGGGATGCTATGATATGCCTACCTTCGGATATCCGGTAAATCACGCTATGCTGTGTATCGGATGGGATGACAGTGTCTGTGTGGATACGCTGGGAGTTTACTCTGGAGCGTGGATTGTAAAGAACAGTTTTGGTGATGATTGGGGAATGGATGGATATTGTTATATTAAATATGGTGAATGCAATTTCGGAGATCAGGCTTTTCAGATTAGCTACCTCCAAGGTGAGCCCGAGGAACTCCAGGTCCAGGCACCTGAGGGTGGCGAAGTCTGGTCTATTGGATCCCAGCATACCATCAAGTGGCACAGCATAGATAGTTATGATTATTTCGAAATCGGCTATATCCAGGGAAGCACTTACACACAGATTGACGACGATGTGGACGGTGATGAAAGGGAATTTATCTGGACGCTTAGCGGCAGCGAGTCAGAAGAATGCCGTATAGCAATCTTTGCCTATGACTCCGGAGATACGGTCATAGTGTCCGATACCACCACGGCGGATTTCACCATGATAGATTCACGGTGTGAATGGTCCTACGCTGGAGTAGCCTTATCAGGTGAGACAGGGACACAATATGCCCAGACGCTCTCAGACGTGATACCCGACGGATATGGAGGCAGTTTTATTGTCTGGTCGGATTATCAAAGAGGGTGTGTCGATATCTACGCTCAGCGGGTCGACAGCACGGGTGCAGAGCTTTGGACCTCCGGTGGTGTCCTGGTTACGCCTAATACGGTAACAGCCCGGCAACTTTTACTTCCCAGCAAGTCATGTGTGGCAGACGGATCCGGTGGATTGATAGTCACATGGAAAGAAGGGGCAATCTCAAGCGAGAAGATCATAGCACAGCATTTAGGATCAACAGGCACTCTGCAGTGGACCTCTGCCGGAAAAACCATCAACGCTGCCCTCCCTTTGTGTAATACGACGACATGGAATGTCTCCAGTCCCTCGGTTGTAAGCGATGGAAGCGGCGGTGCGATATTCGTCTGGCAATACGAAGGTTCCAGTCCCAATCTATATGCTCAGCGTATCACTTCTGCTGGCAGCAGAAACTGGGATCCATGCAGCGTTCAGTTGTCTGCTTCAGCCGGCGCGCAGACAAAATTTGATGCAATCTCGGACGGGAACTACGGAGCGATAGTAGCCTGGATGGATTCGAGAAACGGTACAAATGATATCTATGCGCAGAAGATCAACTCGAGCGGCTCGCGACAATGGGGAAATCAGGGTACGGCGGTCTGTACAGCAACCGGTATCCAAGGCGCTGTCGCTATAACAGGAACATTGGGAAACAGTGTAATATTCTGCTGGGAAGACTACCGAGACACTGATTACGATATCTATGCTCAAAAGTTCAATTCGAGCGGAACTGTTCAATGGACATCCAACGGGATATTGATCTGCTCTGCCAACGACGACCAAAAATCGCCCTCGATTACAGATGACACGTTCGGCGGTGCGATAATAGCCTGGGAAGATCAGAGAGAGGAATGCAATCCGGTAGGAGCGATACCAACCCACTGTATGGAATATAGTGTCTATGCGCAGAGGGTAAGCAGCAACGGTGACACAGAGTGGACAACTGACGGAGTAGGCATCTGTCTCAAATCCCGGAACCAGTTCAAGACCAATATCACATTCGACGGTAGTGGAGGAGCTCTCATCTCCTGGATCGATGACAGGGAAGGGATAGGGCCGGATAACTACTATGATATCTTCATGCAGCGTATTGATGTGTTCGGCGATATCGAGTGGTTAGAGGATGGGGAGCCGATTGTCGAAGGAGTGCTCGATCCGACTTACCACAGGGTGATTGGAGATCATTCCGAGGAAGTCTATCTTGCCTGGACGGACGAGAGAAACGGTGAGAAAGATGTATTCATCCAGAAGGTTGCCGGCGATTTCGACAACGGACCGAGGTGTACTGTATCAGCCGAGATTGTCAAGAACGGGACGAATTATTCAGTGGAGGACACCTTTATGGTCGGGTGTCCGGAAGGTGATGGTCCGGATACACTGCTCGTCTATTGTGATTTCTACGATTCGGATATGTCTGGGTCGGACACAATCGATCCGGAGGATATCACACTCGACACGAGTGGTCTCCCGTTTTCCTTCTGTGGGTCCGACTTGAGGGGGACGACCGGAGATTCCGGCAACGGTTATATCGTAGCTCTGGTCAGACCCAACCTGCTTGAATGTTCCGGTTGTGAAGGGAGTGGATGCGGCGAGGATGAAACGGATTTGATTGAAATGACGGTCTATTACGACGGGAAACCGATAGGATTCGTGACCGATATGAGTATGAAGAGCTTCGATTATACCGGTGACGGGAATGTCAACCTGTCGGATTTCTCTAGTCTTGGTGAGACGTACGACAAATCTTTGGGAGACGAAGGTTACAATGGTTGTTTCGATTTTACCGGGAACGACACAGTCAATTCGATTGATCTGTCATTATTCATCAGCCATTATCATGATCTATGCCCAGTCTCGTCATCGCGCAGAAATCCGATGATAGCCACAGGTTCAGGGATTTCTGTTCTCTTCGATCAAGTCGAGGTATCAGGAGAGGTTCTGCGAGTCTCCGTAGGGCTGAGAAACGCATCGGATGTGTCGCTATTCGCTATGGGACTGCCGGGTAGTCTGCCAGGCTATAGGTTCTCTAAATGGGTGTCCTCCTTCGGGCCTGTCACCAACTCATCGGTGACTACGGCCGACTGGCGGGAGACGCCGATTCTATTCGTATCCGCCTTTATCGAAGAGTCAAATTCTGCTGAAGATTTCGATATAGGTACAATGGAATTCAGACGAGTCGGATCTCAAAGTGATCCCTCAGCAGTAATTGATGCTTTAGAACCGGTATTCGGGGAGGCACTTCATGAGGATGGGAGTATCAGGGCTATTGCTGGTGTCGACGTAGAGCCGGGCACTCCGGCATGCATAAATCGCCTAGGCAATGCTTTCCCCAATCCATTCAATCCTTCTACGTTGATACATTACTCGATCGCGAGTGCCGCCGATGTCTCGATTAATATATATGATGTCACAGGACGATTAATCAAGATTCTGGTAAATGAACACCAGCATCCGAAGCTGGAAGGTTACACGGTCGAATGGAACGGCAGGAACAATAATGGATCATCGGTAGCAAGCGGAGTGTACTTCTATAAGATGAAGGCAGGTGATTTCAGTAACGTTAAGAAGATGGTTTTACTCAGATAATACGTGATTTTCTTTGAGTGATCCCAGGATTAAAGGACCCGGTTGTCGAGTCATGAAGAGCTTGGCAGCCGGGTTTCCTTTGGACTTCTGAGAGTGCATAAAGAATGTGCCTGTGTCCCTCCTAATAATCCCTGCACCTTCCATTTATTCCGTCTGCAATGCTATTATTACAGGTAAAAAGATTTAGGCGCCGTATAAATACTAATGATTTTTAGAGGATGTTTGTGAAGAAAGTTGTGAACGGGAGCCAATTTGTCGAGGGACACTACCGATGACATTCCGGTTAATGCAATCCCGGCTCTCTCGTGTCCCAGAAAAACAGAGAACATTCCGAAGAGGGTATCGAATGGGGAGCCAAATATTATTATCCGAGTATAAATACCCCAGTTGGTTAACAGGAACCTCGCAGATTCGCTGCTACGGGGCTTTTCTATATGCCTAATATATATAGAGATTTACGCTGCTGACA
>SDBS01001594.1_pt1 | contig 23055 bp, 18 predicted proteins | sample 2277091 | NCBI WGS metagenome assembly SDBS01 (sample SAMN10404972, study PRJNA504765) | marine sediment metagenome | isolation source: marine sediment core GS10_PC15, 163 cmbsf | place: Arctic Ocean: Southern Knipovich Ridge | collected 2010
ATATTTCATCTGCCAGCAAAAGTTAATTATAAAGCTATTGTTTGGTGTACTTATACCGAGCCGGAATTAGCACATGTTGGTCTAACAGAAGCGCACGCTCGCGATAAATATTCAGATATCCGGATAATCCAGCAAAGTTTTGCTGACAATGATCGAGCTCAAGCAGAAGGTGATACGCAAGGCGGCATTAAAATTATTGCTACGCGTCGCGGATATGTGCTCGGTGTTTCGATTGTCGGGCATGGAGCAGGGGAGTTGATTTTGCCGTGGAGCATGGCTATCAGCAAAAAGCTAAAATTAAAAGATATTGCTGGCTTAATGGCACCATATCCAACTCGAAGTGAACTAAGCAAAATAGCAGCTGGTGATTTTTATAAGTCGATGTTGTTTTCACCAAAAGTTAAGAAGATAGTTAAGCTACTACAGCTCTTTTAATTCCATATGGGGATTTGTTCAGATAGCTTTGCGTTTTCTACTGTCATCCTTGCGAAAGCGAGGATCCAGTATTTACAAGGCCTTTCTAGATCCTCGCTTTCGCAAGGATGACATGCTGAGCATATATTCAACTTTCAATAGCTTTATTATAAACCGCAAATCTATACACATGCATAATAGCAGTATAAGTAACTAAAATTACGAAAGCAGTAGCCAAATAAGTAAAAGCATGGGGCCAGATAATCATAGCAGCAAAAAAGATAAATGCTTCGGCGCGTTCCATCAGTCCGACACTATAAAAGAAACCTTTATGGCTATCGTTTTCAGCAAAAATACCAATAACTAAAAAAGAAGTAATACAAAATAACATGCTGCCCAGCATCAAAATACACATCAAGCCTCGGGTTGCAGGATCAAATAGAAATAAACCCAGTATTATAGAAAATTCTACTAATCTATCCGCAACAATATCAAACACACAGCCAAGCAAACTTGAGTTCTCATGATGACGCGCTAAACTGCCGTCAAGCATGTCACAATATCCCGAAAGTAATAAAAATATAAGAGCTAGAAGTTTATGGTGGCTGACAATGCTAAATAAAACTAATACGCCAAACAGCAAAGACAAAAAAGTAACGAAATTGGCATTGCTATATTTGGCAATAATTTTGACTATTGGATCAACAAATATCCTTTGGCAATGATGTCTTAGGTGGGTTTCTAACATGCTGCCATGCTAGCAAAATATCAGTAGAGACGCAAGATTTTGCGTCTCATGCCCCCCGACCGTCATCCTCGCGAAGGCAAGGTTCCAGCCTGGCCATTGCAATATACAGGCTAATCCCAGGAAGAAATATTAGTGCAAAATCTGTAAATTATAGTACACTTCAAAGTCGATTGTTTTGATTGGTTAATATGAACGAAAATAAAAGAAAATATAAAAAACGCATCACCTTTGCGATAATTTCCCATCCTGATGCGGGCAAGACCACGCTGACCGAGAAATTATTGCTCTATGGCGGCGTAATTCAATTGGCTGGAACAGTAAAGGGTCGCAGATCTAAAATTCACGCGACTTCTGATTGGATGGAGTTAGAAAAGCAACGTGGTATTTCAGTTACGACTTCGGTCATGCAATTTGTGTATCAGAATTGCGTTATTAATCTGCTTGATACTCCTGGGCATGCCGATTTTTCTGAAGATACTTATCGCACGCTAACGGCAGTAGATGTGGCGTTAATGGTTTTAGATGCATCTAAAGGTGTCGAAGAGCGGACCTTGAAACTTTTGGAAGTCTGTCGACTGCGGAATATTCCAATCGTTACTTTTGTTAATAAAATGGATCGAGATACCAAGGAGCCGATTGAGGTACTAGATGAGATTGAAAAGACCTTAGACATCCGTTGTGCTCCAATGACGTGGCCCATCGGTATGGGTAGGGATTTCCAAGGAATTTATCATTTACTTGAAGATAATGTTTATTTATTTGAGTCAGGCAAAGGAGATCGCATTTATCAACCTAAAGTTATTAAAGGATTGCAAGATGTGTCGCCACAATTGCAGGATGAAATTGAATTAGTAAGAACAGCAAGCAACGACTTTGATCAAGATGCTTATTTGCAAGGTCAACTAACGCCGGTTTATTTCGGCTCGGCTTTGAGTAATTTCGGCGTTAGTCAGCTATTGAATGATTTTATTGATTACGCGCCAGACGCACAACCACGCGCTACTTTAACGCGCATGGTGCAGCCTGAAGAAAAAACATTTAGCGGTTTTGTTTTTAAAATCCAGGCCAACATGGATCCACAACATCGCGATCGTATTGCTTTTTTGAGGATTTGCTCCGGGCGCTATCAAAAAGGCATGAAAATCTATCAAGTTCGTCAACAGCGTTTCTTATTGTTGAACCAAGCGCTGACTTTTATTGCAGGTGAGCGCGAACAAGCAGATGTTGCTTACCCTGGTGATATTATCGGCATTTATAATCATGGAACTATCCAAATCGGAGATACTTTTACCGAAGGTGAATCACTAAAGTTTATTGGGATTCCGCATTTTGCACCGGAACTTTTTTGTAGTGTGCGCTTAAAAGATCCGTTGAAACAAAAAAACCTATTAAAAGGACTGCAGCAGTTGTGCGAAGAAGGGGCGACGCAGTTATTTTACCCACTTCATTCTAACGACCTGATTTTAGGCGCTGTTGGCATATTACAATTTGATGTGGTTGCTTATCGTCTACAGCATGAATACAGTGTAACTTGCGTGTATGATACGGTTTCTATTGCGCTTGCACGTTGGATTTTTTGCGATGACAAGACTGAGCTGGAAAACTTCAAACAAAAAAATCAACAATATTTAGCGTTGGATAATTATCAAGAATTAGTTTATCTGGCACCGAGTAAAGTTAACTTGGATTTAACCCAAAAACGTTGGCCAAAGATTCACTTTACCAACACAAATGAGTATGTCGCTGATAACGTTTAGATTGTTCTTGGGCATAATAGCTATATTACAGTATAATATCCGCAGTTATGAAAAACCAAGTGGATATAACCAAAATTACCGGTCTTACTGAGCAGGAAGCGCAAGCCAGATTGCAGCAGGAAGGCTTCAACGAACTTCCAGCTGGTAAAAAGCGTAGCGTTTTTGCTATTGCGCTGAAAATCCTATCTGAGCCCATGTTTATCTTATTGATAGCTGGTGGCTTATTATATTTTATTCTGGGCGATGCCAAACAAGCCTTAGTTTTGGTGAGTTTTGTGTTTGTGATCATGGGCATTACCTTTTATCAGGAAAACAAAACCGAGCGTGCTTTAGAAGCCTTGCGTAATCTTTCTAGTCCCAGGGCATTAGTGATTCGAGATGGTGTTGAAAAACGTATTGCCGGGCGTGATGTTGTGACTGATGACATCATTGTGGTGCACGAAGGTGATTATGTTCCTGCCGATGCCAAATTAATTTATGCCAGCAATCTTGCTGTTGATGAATCATTATTGACTGGTGAATCAATGTCTGTTGATAAATTGGTTGGTGATGATGGCAGTATTTATGCTAGCACTTTAGTCGTTCATGGTTATGGTATTGCTAAAGTTTATGGCACAGCTCTTAATACTAAAATAGGCAGCATTGGTAAAGCTTTACAAACTATCAAACCTGAACAGACTTTATTACAAAAATCGACTCTCAAATTAGTGCGTAATTTGGCAATTATTGGTTTGTCGGTTTGTGTATTAGTTGTTTTGCTATATGGCATTACTCGTGGCGGCGATTGGCTTAATGGTGTCTTGGCTGGTATTACTTTGGCGATGGCTATTTTGCCCGAAGAATTTCCGGTCATACTAACAACATTTTTAGCATTAGGTGCATGGCGTATATCTAAAGCTAACGTGTTAACGCGGCGTGTGCCTGCGGTTGAAGCACTGGGTGCAGCAACAGTTTTATGTGTCGATAAAACCGGAACTTTGACTATTAATGACATGCGAATTAGCGCTGTCTGCGCAAATAACAAAATATTAAACATCAATGAAATAGATAAAAAAAATAAAGTATTGCCTGAAGATTTTCATGAATTGATTGAATACAGTATTTTAGCCAGTCAGAAAGATCCATTTGATCCGATGGAAAAAGCTATCAAAGGATTTGGAGAACAATATTTATACAAAAAAGAATATGTACATAAGAACTGGCGTTTAGTGCACGAATATCCGCTGTCGCAGGATCTATTCGCAATATCCCATGTGTGGCAAGCGCCTGCTGATCATCAGTATGAGATTGCCACAAAAGGTGCGCCAGAAGCAATTATTGAGTTATGCCATTTAGATAAAAAACAGGCTGATGCTATTTTAGCCAAAGTAAAGACAATGGCGCAAAATGGCTTGCGGGTTCTGGGTGTTGCCAAAGCGCAATTTGATAAGGCTAAATTACCAAAAGAGCAACATGATTTTAATTTTGAATTTATTGGCCTGATTGGTTTAGCCGATCCAATTCGTGATAATGTTCCAGACGCGATTCAACAGTGTTATAACGCCGGCATGCGCGTGGTGATGATCACTGGAGATTATGCTGAAACAGCGATGAATATTGCCAAACAGATTGGCTTGGAAAATGTTACTGAAGTTATTACCGGGACAGAGCTGCAGCAAATGAGCAAAACTGAATTGCGCAAGAGAATTAAGAAAGTTAATATTTTTGCTCGAATTGTACCAGAACAGAAATTGCTAATTGTGCAGGCCTTAAAAGCCAACAAAGAAATAGTGGCTATGACCGGTGATGGCGTTAACGACGCACCAGCTTTGAAAGCAGCAGATATTGGTGTAGCCATGGGTGGTCGCGGTACTGATGTGGCTCGCGAAGCAGCGTCACTGGTTTTGTTAGATGATGATTTTAGTTCTATTGTTACCGCGGTAAAACTTGGACGGCGTATTTTTGATAATATCAGAAAGGCCATAACATATACTTTAGCAGTGCATATCCCGATTATTGGTTTGACGCTTTTCCCGATTATATTTAAGTTGCCATTGATTTTATTGCCGGTACATATCGTATTTTTAGAATTAATTATTGATCCTGCATGTTCGCTGATATTTGAGGCTGAAGCTGCTGAGAAAGATGTGATGTCGCGGGCACCCCGAAATTCAAAAGAAGCAATAGTTAATAAGAGTATTTTACGTGTCAGCTTGTTTCAGGGGTTGCTGGTATTGGTATTAACCATGGCGGTATTTGGTATTGCGAAGGGATTAGGTATGGATGCAAATGCCGAACGTACTCTAACTTTCACCGCTTTAGTGCTGATGAATTTGAGTCTAATTTTTACTAATCGTGCTTGGAGTCGCAGTGCATGGGCTATTTTGCGTATGCCAAATAAGGCTTTATGGTGGATTATTAGCGGAGCCTTGATATTTCTTGGTTTGATAATATATGTGCCAGCATTATATAATATATTCCATTTTGAGGCGTTGAATTTCACAAGTATTATAATATGTGTTTTAGCCGCTGGTTTGAGTTTTTTGATTTTTGAAATTAAGAAAAAATTTACAAGGAGTGTATGATGCGATGGATTTGGATATGGTTAGGCTTTGTGCCGCTATTAGCTTTTGGCAGTGTGCAGATTTCTGCATATAATATGGAGCAATTTAATAATAAAATTCTACATTTGTATACAACCATCCCGGCAAGTCACAGCAGATCTATAGCGACAAGAGTTGCAGCTGACAGTGCTTTCTTTTTGGGCAAGCCATATCATTTGTGGCCTACTGGTGAAGGCAAGCAGGGCAAATTCGACCAAAAGCCTATATATCGCACTGATATGTTTGATTGTGGGACTTATGTGGAAACAGTATTAGCTTTAGCTGAATCAAATAATCCAGAACAATTTAAAAAAAATATTATTAAAGTTAGATATCAAGATGCCCACATTAGTTATTTAAACCGCAATCATTTTATTAGTGTTGACTGGAATCCAAATAACACACTTAATGGTTATATCAAAGATATTACTTATAAGTTTGTAGATAAGCAGGGCAAGCCTGTTGCAGCCATTGCTGTTACTGATATAGATAAACCAGGTTGGTATAACAAAAAGAATAAAAGCGCTATCAATCCTTTGAACGATTTATCCAAGCAGCAGGTCGCCACATTAGTAAAACAGTTGCAGCAATTGGGAGCAAAAACCCAACAAGAAAAAAGTGTAATGCTATATTTGCCTTTGGATAAATTATTTGTAAATGGTAAGCCTAATGAGTATTTATTTAACCAAATTCCATCAGGTAGTATTATTGAAGTTATACGACCAAATTGGGATGTATGGTCGCAAATAGGTACGCGGATAAATGTATCACATTTGGGCTTTGCTGTTCGTACCAAACAAGGCCTAATGTATCGCGAGGCATCTTCGTTGCAGCATAAAGTCATAGATACTTCTTTAGAAAAGTATTTGCAGAGTTATGTATTCAGCAAAACTATAAAAGGAATTAACGTGGAGCAAATTGTATAACTCGACAGCTTGTTGTAATATTGTAATATGGACAGTTATATAATTTTATTGATTGCTTTAATTGTAATTGCGGCAGTTTTTTCAGGAGCTGAAATCGCATTTACCTCGTTATCGCATGCCAAGGTAAAAGCTTTAAAAGGCGATAAGAAATTCGCCAGCGAAGTGATTTCTCGTTTGAAGCAGCAAGCAGAAGATTCTCTGATCACTATTTTATTATGCAATAATCTGGCAAATATTCTTGCCACGGTAGTTGCTACTCTTTGGGGCGTGAAATTTTTTGGTAGTGCTGCAATAGGGATAGTTACTGGTGTATTAACCTTTATTATTCTGGTATTTGGTGAGATTACCCCCAAAACTATAGCGCAAAAGTATGCAGAAGGTTTTATGCGTTTTATGGCATATCCAATATTCTGGTTGAGCCGTATTTTGTTCCCAATCATTTGGTTACTAGAGAAATTTATTCACGGCATGATGAAAATATTTAATGTCAAACATCCGATACAGACTATGAGTGAAAGCGAGTTATTGGCTTTAGTAGATATCGGTACTAAAGAAGGTGTGATTGAAGAGCATGAGCGCGAATTTATCACCAATGTATTAGAGTTCACCGATACTACAGTTGATGAAATCATGACGCTGGAAAAAGATATTGAAGCTTTAGATATCAATACTTCTATTGATGATGCTGTTAAGTATTTTGTGCAGCATTCTCATTCACGTATTCCGGTATATCGCGGTGACATGAATAATATTGAAGGCGTGGCTATGGTTCATGATATGTTGCGACTGCTGCAGCAGAAAGAACCCGTTACAACTTTAGCAGACGTGCGCTTAAGTCCGGTAATAGTTGTTCCTAAAACTAAATCGATCAGCAAATTATTTAGAGAATTACAAATTCGCCATTTGCATCTGGCTATAGTTGTTGATGAGCATGGCGAAACCATAGGTTTGGCGACGTTAGAAGATATTTTAGAAGAAATTGTTGGTGAGATTGTTGACGAACAGGATCTGGAATTCAAGCAGATATATAAAGTTGGCAAAAACAGGTGGGAGGCACTTGGTGGAGCAACTATTGAGCAAGTTAATGAGGCCATGCAAATTGAGCTAGATTATCCAGAGCATCAGAGTATCAGTTTGTTAGTCTTGGAACAGCTACATCGATTCCCTAAAGAAGGTGAGAAAATCGTTTATAATAATCTGCTTATTCAAGTTAAAGCTATGAGCAAGAAGAAAATCGAAAAAGTAGTGATAATGAGGATATCTGAGTAAACATGGCAAAAACTAAAATCACATTTTTGGGAGCTACGGAAACTGTCACGGGGTCTAAATATCTTGTCGATAATGGTAACACTAAAATTCTTATTGATTGTGGCTTGTTCCAAGGTTATAAAGAGCTGAGGTTGAGAAACTGGGCGCCATTACCGTTTGATCCTAAAGATATAGACGCAGTTATCTTAACTCATGCACATATAGATCATAGTGGTTATCTGCCGTTATTGGTACGTAATGGCTTTAAAGGGCCAATATATTGCACGAGTGCGACCAAGAGCTTATGCGAGATTCTTTTGCCTGATAGTGGTTATTTGCAGGAAGAAGAAGCGCGCCATGCCAATAAATACGGTTCGTCGAAACACAAGCCAGCTTTGCCATTGTATACTTTGGGTGATGCTGAATATGCATTGAAATATTTTCAGGTAGTTGATTCCGCCAAATATCATAAAATCAATTCGGATTACACCTTTAAATTTACACCAGCCGGGCATATTTTAGGCGCTTCTTTTATTACACTTAAAAGCCAAGGCAAATCGATAGTATTTTCAGGTGATGTTGGGCGAATGCATGATCCGGTTATGCGTCCTCCAGGTAAAATTACTGAGGCAGATTACATAGTCGTTGAGTCTACTTATGGTAACCGCGAGCATGAAAATGAAGATGTGCTACAGATTCTTGCTGATGTGGTTAATAAAACAGTGAAGAAGGGCGGAGTGCTGTTGGTTCCGGCTTTTGCCGTAGGCCGAACCCAGTTATTGTTATACTATTTGTATCAGCTCAAAAAAACAAAAAAAATCCCTGATATTCCGATTTATATGGATAGTCCGATGGCAATTAATGCTAGCGGTATTTTTTGTGATTATTTTGAAGAACACAAATTAAGTAGAGAGGAAACTCATGCGGTCTGTGATAGTGCGCAATATGTCAATACGCGCGAAGGTTCCAAACAGCTTGATGAAGCAATTTTCCCCAAGATTATTATCTCAGCCAGTGGTATGGCAACTGGGGGCAGGGTATTGCATCATTTGGTTAGATTCTTAGATGACAGCCGCAATACGGTTCTTTTTGCAGGTTATCAATCAGAAGGTACGCGTGGTGATCGTTTAGTCCGTGGTGAGACTGAAGTGAGAATTTTTGGTAATATGATTCCAGTTGAAGCGGAGATCATCATGTTAGCTAATCTTTCAGCTCATGCTGATTATAATGGTGTTTTGCATTGGTTGTCACAGCTCAAAACTGCACCACAGACAGTGTTTGTTACTCATGGTGGTTCAGAAGCAACTAGTGCTTTACGTGAGAAAATCGAAGCCAAGCTTAATTGGAAATGCGTTATTCCAAAGTATAAAGAAAGTTTTCAGCTCTAAAATCACAAAATAACACAATGACAGCTACCGCTGTTCGTGTGATTTGAAAGTAAGGGCACTGATTCAAAGACTTGCAGAACTAGCATGATTTCTGTCTGGTTGCTGTCTGGTCTTCCCGCGTTTGTATCAAGATTAATTTGATTTGAAGCATTTATGTATATGTCTCCAACATGACCAAAGACATTCACATAGTTTCCTGGGAGGCCTTTCGTTAGATTTCGATTTTCTACAAAGTCTCCTAAAGGATCGGTGCTGCAATAGGACTCACAATAAGCACGTAGGATTTGATCTGTGTTGCCGTTTGTTGTTGTTATGGTACTACAGATATCACCAGCATATGTACCAGCTAAGTTGTATATTGCTTGAGGATCACATGGTGCATGGGTGAAAATCAGTGTTTTACCGCCGACATAACTGTAGCCAATTATTTCTAGATGTTGTAAGTAGATGTTTTGATAAATACTTTTTGCATGGTTAGTTCCTGAGGAATCTAGATCAAATATATCAAACGAATCGTTAGGTGATACAGTAAACTCTTCTTCTGGATGGTTAAGTTTATATATAAAACCAAGATCATGATTAGATAAAATAATAGTAAATTTAACGCTTTTTGCGTACATAAGCTCAAATAGTAGCAATGTCATATAATCAGATTTGCCGCGGTCACATAATGTATCGCCTAGAAATATTAATTTTATAAGATCTACTATTTCAGGATTAAATTGCAGGAGGTTAATAGCTCTATGAAAAGAAAGGTAATGTTTGGCATAATAAGCAGCAGTTATATCAAAAATGATCTGATCTTTATTGCCAGCTGGAAAAAAAACAACACCCGTCCATATTAAAAACACAAATAATTTTAAAGCATTTCCGTGCAAATCGCCTATAACATAGGTACAGGGCCTCTCAGGTTTTGGCGCGCATTGCATTAATACTAAGCCATAAGCATCAGCATTGAGCAGTAGTTCTACTTCATGAAGTTTTATTCCCTGCGGCATTGTTAACAGTATCCTTATTGTAGATTGTGTATATGTTGGATATTAGCATATAAAAAGATTCTTAAGACAGTAAATTATCGCTTTCTCATCTAGAGATCTTTATGTTCGAAGAGATCTCAAATTAGCCAAGATTTGCGTTCTAATGGAATTAGTCAATCCATCATTGTGTGTAAAATCAAAATGAGGTTGGGGAATCATGTTCCATGTGCCAGGGTCAATCTTTGCTTGATTTTGCAATTCTGGCTCATTTCTTAGTTCATTCAGCAAAAAGCTAATAAATGAATGCGGATGTGCTTGAACTGTGCCGCCTATTGGGATATATCTCTCATCGCGTATTATTTTGTTATTAGCAAAATCCTTTAGCAAATTCCAGAAATCTTCTGAAGCTTTTTTCGTTGTGGCTTGACGTAAAAACTCACGTGCTCTTCTTTGGCCATCATTCCCATGTTGATGAAACCAGCCTTTCTTGGCATCTGCTTCAAACCAGTGAATGTATTGGGTGACAGCAGCATTAATATCTCCTTTTAGTAAAGCCAATCGTTCAGCATCAGTTAATGTCGCTCGAAGAGGTCTTGCATCAAGATAATTGTCGGGAATATAAAGATTGTGGACTTGTCTTCGAAAGTATTTAAAGCCAAGCTTAAGTTCGCCAACCAATTCATCTGCAGACATATAGCCTTCGAATACATATGGATCATCTAGAATAACTGGTAGGAAACCATTTTGCAGCAGCAACTTATTCAACAAAAGAAACACGAAAACTCGTTGATTAGCATCAGCAAATGGATGCGCAATTTCTAGTGCTCGAATAATTCTAACAATTGCCAATAATTTTCCATAGTCATTTGTTGCTCGTGCCAAGCTTGTTTCATATGTTTTTATATAGTAATTTAATATTTTTTCAGTATAAGGCCTATTCCATTTATCAAAGCCAGGCTTGGGGATTGTTGGAACTCCAAGTCTAGAAACCAGGACGTTGTATTTGGTTTGTTGCAGATCTCTCCATAAATATTCTTTTGCGTAATAGGTAATATTATAATCTGCATCAAACTTCGGTTTTAGCCATCTTCTAAAGCTAGAGTTATAAAAGAGGGGCATTGGTGGCAAGATTCCGCGTGAACTCAAAAAATCTCGAACTTGCTCGGCTTCATCTTGTTCTCTCCACGCAATCCGATCACAACCCTTAAAACGCTCAGGAACAGGTATATCAAAATTATTATAACCACGATCTGCGTATTCTAAATTAATCCTACGCTCAGCCGAATTATACCAAGCAAGATATCCATTATCCCATGGGTTTAAGTTTCTTGAATCAGCTAAATCATATATTAATTTTTCGTTTTCCCATTCTGTTCTTGCAGCAGCAGTGGGTTGTCTGCTTTTGCCCGTAGAATTTTGATTATAAACTTCTAAGCCAGCACCGACAAACCCATAAGGTTTTCCGGATCGAGCCCAGTGACCGCCAGTTAGTTGCCCCGTGGCACTATTATGTAATTCAAGCAAAAAATCGCAGCTTAGAGGAGTGTATATGTTTTGCAACACATATTTGAAGGCTTCCGCCATGCTTTGGTAATATCCAGGTTCAGAAGCGTTATCATGAGCTGCACCAAGTGCTGTTTCGGCTTTGCCGTTTTCTGAGTTAACAGTGGAATGATCAAAATACATAGGGTCATTATGAATATGTACTTTTTTGTCTAGGAGTAAATACCAGCGTAATTTTAGAGGAATTAGATTATCTAATTGACTGAAATCTTTATCAGGAAAAATTCTTGCTAAATCTGTTATTTTGCAAATCATTTTGCGTCCCCATCCCAATTCTTAGCAATATCGTGTTTTAATTAATATAATTATTGCCTTATATTAAAATATTAGTATATGAATATTACTCATATGTTACAGTGGAGTAAGATTTTTGTAATTTTAATAGGATGTTAAAGGGATCAAGTTGTTGCTATGTGTACACTTGTAAGACTTTTAATAGGCCAGAGTCATGTCCGGGCCGACCCACGTTGGTATCAAGGTTTATTTGATTTGGAAAATATAAAATGATTTAATGAAAATTATTGGCTGATTTCGTCAGCTTTTTCGCGGTAGATAGCAATAATGTGGCCAATAGTTTGGATTAATATAGCCTGAGTTCGCGTGCAAATATCTTGAATTATTTGCTGGCGCTGAGCTTTATTCTCTGCATTAATGCGGATTTTAATTAACTCGTGGTTATCTAATGTTTGGTTGATTTCTTGCAGGACATTGTCTGTAATGCCTTTGTCACCAACGATTACCACGGGTTTTAGTGCGTGAGCTGAGCCGCGTAATTGGCGTTTTTGTGTTGCTGTTATATAAGTCATGGTAGTATATTACTATATTTTAGGGTTAAGACAATAAATAAATATGGCTCGATCTAAAACTAGCAGAAAATGGCTGAAAGAACATTTCGCTGATGTGTTTGTAAAAAAGGCACAGCAGGAAGGCTATCGCTCGCGTGCAGCTTATAAATTATTAGAAATACAAAACAAAGATAAAATATTAAAACCCGGGATGACGGTTGTGGATTTGGGGGCAGCTCCAGGTGGCTGGACTGAGGTTGCAGCTAGTATAGTACAACCTGGCGGTAAAGTTATCGCTGTTGATATATTGCCAATGGATGCTGTACCTGATGTTGTTTTCATTCAGGGTGATTTCACTGATGAAGAAACTTACAACTTGTTATTGCAACAGGTAGAAAATAAGCCAGTTGATGTTGTAATCTCCGATATGTCCCCCAATATTAGTGGGATAAAAGTTGTTGACCAGGCCAAGTCTATGTATTTAGCCGAGTTGGCACTTGATTTTGCCAAACAAGTGTTAAAGCCAGGAGGGGTGATGTTAACCAAAGTATTTCAGGGTGCTGGATTTGAAGAGTATTTAGGCGATTTGCGCGCTGCTTTTAAACAAGTGAAAACACGTAAACCTGAAGCGTCAAGATCTCGCTCGAATGAGATATATTTATTGGCAAAAGATTTTAGAGGATGTTAGGATATCGATATGAAAAAGAGCATGTTTAAAAATTTATTTTTATGGCTGTTGATAGCAGTTATTTTAATTACCGTTTTTACTAACTTTGGACCGCGTAAAGAAAAGGCTCAAAAGATTTCCTATTCGGTTTTCTTAAAGCAGGTAGAAAAAGGTGAAATAAGTAGCGTCGTGATTAGCGATGAAACGATTAATGCTACTACCAAGGAGAACCAGAAAATATCCACATATATGCCAATGGAAGATCAGCTTTTATTGGGTGAACTAGTCAAAAAAGGTGTTAGTGTCACTGGCAAACCAGCAGAACAACAAAGCATGCTGCTGCGCATTTTAATTAGCTGGTTCCCAATGATTTTGCTGATCGGAATATGGATCTACTTCATGCGACGCATGCAAGGTGGTGGCGGCGGCGGTGGTGGTCGTGGTGGCCCATTTTCTTTTGGTCGCAGCAAGGCGCGGTTATTAACTGAAGATCAGATAAAAATTACCTTTAAAGATGTGGCTGGAATTCAGGAAGCCAAAGCCGAAGTTGAAGAATTAGTCGACTTTTTAAGAGATCCCGGCAAATACCAAAAGCTTGGTGGTAAAGTGCCGTGTGGTGTGTTGTTGGTCGGTGCGCCAGGTACTGGTAAAACTTTGTTGGCAAGAGCTGTGGCCGGCGAAGCCAAGGTGCCTTTTTATACCATATCTGGCTCGGACTTTGTGGAAATGTTTGTCGGTGTTGGTGCTTCGCGTGTGCGTGATATGTTTGATACAGCCAAAAAAAATGCGCCATGTATTATATTTATTGATGAGATCGATGCTGTGGGTCGACATCGTGGTGCAGGTTTAGGTGGTGGTCATGATGAACGCGAACAAACCTTAAACCAATTATTGGTCGAAATGGACGGGTTCGAAGGCAAAGAAGGCGTTATCGTTATGGCCGCTACTAATAGGCCTGATGTGTTAGATCCAGCATTATTACGTCCGGGGCGATTCGATCGCCAGGTTGTAGTGCCGTTACCTGATATTCAGGGACGGGAACAGATTTTAAAAGTTCATATGCGCAAAGTGCCGCTATCAAAAGACGTTGAGCCGGCTCTTATTGCGCGAGGAACACCTGGGTTTTCTGGTGCTGATTTGGCCAATCTGATTAATGAAGCCGCATTATTTGCAGCCAGAACTAACAAAAAAGCCGTAGAAATGATCGATCTGGAAAAAGCTAAAGATAAAATTATCATGGGCGCAGAGCGGCGTTCAATGGTGATGAGCGAGGAAGAAAAGCAGCTGACGGCATGTCATGAAGCAGGTCACGCTATTGTTGGCTTAAACTTGCCCCAACATGATCCGGTCTATAAGGTGAGTATTATCCCACGTGGCCGGGCTCTAGGTGTTACTATGTTTTTGCCTGAAAAAGAGCGTTATAGTATTTCTAAACAAAAACTTGAAAGCCAAATTACTAGTATGTTCGGTGGCAGAATTGCTGAAGAATTAGAATTTGGTTTGGAAAATGTTACGACAGGCGCTTCAAATGATATTGAACGTGCTACTGAAATTGCTCGCAACATGGTAACTAAGTGGGGTTTTTCGGATAAGATAGGCCCAATTACTTATGGTGAAGAGGAGGGTGAAGTCTTTTTGGGACATTCGATAGCTTCACATAAAGTGGTTTCAGAAGAAACAGCTGCCGTTATTGATGGTGAAGTTAAAGCTATTATTGAGCGCAACTATCGCCATGCAAAACGAATTTTGCAGGAAAACAGCAAGGAACTGAAAGTTATGGCCGGCGCCTTAATGACTTATGAAACTATCGACAGGAAGCAGATAGATGACATTATGGCAGGCAAAAAGCCGCGTGCGCCTAAAGATTGGCAGCAAGACAAGCCTGTAAAAAAGACCAAAGCTAGCAGCAAAGCAAAACCTAAGCAGGAAATATCAGAGGAGTAACCTTGATGACTACGTCCAAGAAAAAGTATTTTGGTACGGATGGTATTCGTGGTCGTTTTGGTGGTGAGCATATTAATCCAGAGTTTTTGTTAAAATTGGGTTGGGCTGCGGGCACGGTTTTGGGTCAGGGTGAACACGACCGAATTATCATAGGCAAAGATACTCGCATTTCTGGTTATATTATTGAGTCAGTATTAGAAGCTGGTTTGGCTGCTGCCGGTGTTAATGTGCGTTTGTTAGGTCCAATGCCAACTCCAGCTATTGCATATTTAGCTCGAGCTATTCGAGTAGATGCTGGTATTGTAATCAGTGCTTCGCATAATCCTTATTACGATAATGGCGTTAAATTTTTCTCCGCTGCTGGAACCAAAATTTCCGATGAGCTAGAGTTAGCAATTGAAGCGAAAATGGCAGAACCAATGCAAATGGTGGACGCATTAAAACTGGGAAATGCTAAACGTTATATAGATGCTCCGGGGCGTTACATTGAATTTTGTAAAAGCACGTTTGGCGGGTTTAATGCGAGTTTGAAAGGTCTTAAAGTGATTTTAGACTGCAGCAATGGAGCTACTTATCATATTGCTCCGCGAGTTTTTGATGAGCTTGGTGCCAAAGCGGTGGAATTAAACGTTGACCCAGATGGTTTTAATATCAATGAAAATTGTGGTTCGAATTATACTAAGCCATTACGCAGGATTGTGTTAGCCGAAGGCGCTGATTTGGGTATTGCCTTTGATGGTGATGGTGATCGCGTCATAATGGTGGATCATACCGGCGAGGTTCTCGATGGCGATGATTTGCTATATATTATTGCTAAGTACTATTTAGACATTGGCACTTTAAATGGCGGTGTTGTTGGTACTGTCATGAGCAATCTTGGCTTTGAAGAGGCTTTACACAAAATAGGAATAGATTTTATTCGTGCTCAGGTTGGAGATCGTTATGTATCCGAGGCTTTGCAGCAATCTGGTTGGTCATTAGGCGGTGAAACTTCGGGTCATATTGTTAATTATGGGTTTACCACAACCGGAGACGGTATTGTCACGGCGTTACAAGTTTTATCAGCTATGCAACATTTTGACAAATCATTGCATGAGTTAAAGCAAGGGATGACAAAGTATCCGCAACTTATTGTTAATGTTAAAATTGCTAAGAATAAAGAAGTTGTTGAGGATTCGAAAATTAAAAAAGCCGTAGCTGCTGCTGAGAAAAAATTAAAAGGTGCTGGTAGAGTTTTGTTGCGAGCTTCAGGAACTGAGCCGCTAATCCGAGTTATGGTAGAAGGCGAGAAGCTTGATCAAGTGAAACATATCGCTCACGAGTTAGCTGATGTAGTGGCAAATGCTGCCAAGTAATGTTACTATACGGAACTATTTTAATGTCATTGCGAGCGAAGCGAAGCAATCTAGTAATAACTATCTAGATGCTCTGGATTGCTTCGCTTCGCTCGCAATGACGATATAGAGGTTGAGGAAATGCGTAAAAATATAATAGCTGGTAATTGGAAAATGAATGGTTCAAAAACCAGCGCAGCAGAATTGCTAGATGGTATAAAAACCAAAGCTACAGATCTGAATCATGTAACCTGGATTGTATTTCCATCTTATCCTTTTTTGGCGCAGGCCGAGCAGTTGCTAGCTAATAGTAATATATCATGGGGCGCGCAAAACTTAAGTGATAAGCAAGAAGGCGCTTATACCGGCGAAGTATCTGCTTCGATGATACAAGAATTTGGTTGCAAGTATGTATTAGTTGGCCATTCCGAGCGACGGGCTTTATATAGCGAGACTGACGAGGTTGTGGCGGCTAAATTTAAAACAGCTGGAGATGCTGGGCTAATACCAATCTTATGTGTTGGTGAAACTTTAGAAGAACGCCAGCAAGAATTAACCGAAAAAGTTGTCACTCGGCAGCTTCAAGCAGTGTTAAATCTAGATCAAGGTGTCAAGCGGTTGGCTAATGCTGTAATAGCTTACGAGCCTGTGTGGGCTATTGGAACAGGTTTAACAGCTACACCAGAGCAAGCCCAAGAAGTTCACGCATATATACGCAATCTAATTAAAGAGTTAGATGCTACGATTGCATCAGAGTTATCAATATTGTATGGCGGTAGTATGAAGCCAAATAATGCGCAAGATTTATTAGCTATGTCGGATATTGATGGTGGTTTAATAGGCGGGGCATCATTGGATGCCAGTGCTTTTATAGAAATAGGAAAATCATGCAACAACTAGTACTTATTTTACATGTTTTGGTCGCGGTTAGTTTGATCGCGTTGGTATTGCTACAACATGGCAAAGGCGCTGATGTTGGTGCTGCTTTTGGCAGCGGGGCGTCAAATACTATGTTCGGTAGCACAGGTTCTATGCCTTTTTTAGTAAAACTAACAGGCGTTCTGGCAGCTGTTTTCTTTCTTACTAGCTTAGCTTTGGGATATTTTGTTGGGCATCGGAGCACAGCAACAACGCAGCTGCAGTTTTCAAGTCAAAGCCAGCAGCAAAGCAGCGCACCTGCACCAGCACCAATACAGAAGAATAAATAACGTAGGGATCAGCTGAAGTGGCAAGTCCTGAGCTTGTCGAAGTGGCCAGCCCTGAGTATGTGCCGAAGTGGTGAAACTGGTAGACACGCTACCTTGAGGGGGTAGTGGCGCAAGCCGTGCCGGTTCGAGTCCGGCCTTCGGCACCACAATTATTCAGTAGGAATTCCTTGATGTCGGAGAATTTATTTTTTATTAAAATTGCTTCTTTTTTGCGGTTAATATAAGCTTTGAGTCTCTTTGGCATAGGTACTGATTCACAAATAGCTTTTTCGACAACGTCAGAAAATTTAGCTGGATGAGCAGTTTCTAAAAACACTCCTATAGACTCCGAGGAGTTTTTCATAAAATCAAGCAAACCAAGATACGCAACTGCTCCGTGAGGATCCAGAATGTAATTATATCGTTTAAACACGTTTGAGATCGCCCCTTTTGTTTTTACATCAGAAAAACTTGCGCCATATATATCACGCCTCATCTCTTTGACATCATAATTGTACAATTCCAACATTCTTGCAAAATTGCTGGGGTTCCCAACATCCATAGCGTTTGAAATAGTGGATATAGAGGGTTTTGGCTTAAATTCACCGGTTTTTAGATATTTGGGTATGGTGTCATTACGGTTGGTGGAGGCAATAAATTGTGATATTGGGACTCCCATTCTTTTTGCCATTAACCCCGCAGTTAAATTGCCAAAATTACCGCTTGGTACGGAAACGACAATAGATTTGTTCATTTTGCATAATCTTGTGTATAGATATACGTAGTAAAATGATTGAGGTAATAAACGTGCTATGTTGATAGAATTTGCTGATGCAAGCGTCATAGCTTGTTTTAAGTCTCTATCAAGAAAAGCTTGTTTGGCAATTTGTTGGCAATCATCAAAAGTTCCCTGAATCTCCAATGCAGTAACGTTTCCATCCATACCAGTTAATTGTTTTTCTTGCAGCGGACTGATTTTTCCGCTCGGATACAAGATAATTACTTTTATACCTTTAATATTCAAGAATCCATGTGCAACTGCACTGCCAGTATCTCCTGATGTGGCGACTATGATGGTGATTTCTTCTTGCGATTGCTCTGCAAAATAACCAAATAAACGCGCCATAAAACGCGCAGCAAAGTCTTTGAAAGCGCACGTTGGCCCATGAAATAATTCGAGTACATATAGATTGTTGTCCAGTTCTATCAAAGGTACTTCGAAATTGAATGCTTCATAAGTGATAGTGTTTAATAAATTACGAGGTACATCTGGCATAAAAAAATTCTTACTTATCTCAAAAGCAATTTCTTGAAATGACAATGTGTCTGCTTGCTTAAGAAAATCACTTTTTAAACGAGGTATTATTGCTGGCATATATAATCCGCCATCTGGAGCAAGGCCGTTCATAACGGCTTCTTTCAACCCAACTAATGGACTGTTTTGTTGTGTGCTATAAAATTTCATAATGACTGTCTTATTAGTAATACAAATTGATTTATATGCATATTTTTTGTGATAGCGTCACCAGGAATTGCTACGTCAGCGTACCGAGCATACAATATATTGCGCGAATCAAGTAATTTCCGATAACATCTTTCTAAAGTTTGCATTTTTGTTTCATCACCTTTTGGATCAAACATGTTGCCGAATACAACAGGCTTCGGCTTTTTTATGTATTGATTAAACATTTTCTCTTTCATGTTATTAGTTTCTTTAATATAGACGACCAGCGAATACTTTTTTAGTTTATCACAGATATTCTTACCAGTGTGTATAATACTGCCAGTTGTATCAATGATAGTGTTTTGTGATGCTTCAGTTTTACTTTGCGCAAATAAATCTTCCATAACTTCTTTTTCAAACGACAAGTATTTTTGCTGATTAGCAGGAAACCTCTTATCATAAGGTTGTCCCATCCAACGCGAAACAGCTTCAATGTCTGATCCTAATGTTTTAACGTAGGAAGCGAGCTTGACTTCAATTAAGTCATCACAATTAACGTGTTTAAATCCGATACCACGAAGTTTTTCTGACCAATAGGTTTTTCCGATGTTAGACATCCCGATAAAACTCAATATCAATTGGTTTTTTTTCAGCAAGTAATCAAATTGTTTCTGTGATAATTTCATAATATTATTAAAAAATACTAACAATATCAGCAAGAACACCGCCAGCTGTTACCTCGGCTCCTGCGCCGGGACCTTTGATAACCAATGGGGTATTGCTATATCGTTTTGTTGTTAAAGAAATAATGTTGTCGCTCCCATCTATATGATAAAACAAAGAATTTCGATCAACTTCCTGTAACGATACTTCTGCCTTGCCATCATGTAGCGTTGCAATATAACTGAGTTTTTGATTGTTTTTATGAGCTTGTATTTTTTTCTGTTCAAAATTGCTATTGAGTTTTTCAAGTTCCACAAAAAAATTATCAACTGAATCAACCTTAAAGCATTCTTCTGGTAATATGGGAATGACTTTAATCTGATTGATTTCCAATTTGAGCCCAATTTCTCTGGCGAGAATAAGAATTTTACGTGCTACGTCCATGCCGTTTAAGTCTTCTCGCGGGTCCGGTTCAGTGTATCCTTTAGCTTTAGCATCACGGACGACTTGACTAAATGAAACGTTATTTTCTGAAAAAGTGTTAAATATGTAACTTAAAGTTCCAGAAAGCACTGCCTCAATTTTGAGAATTTCATCACCACTCGAAACAAGATTTTGTATAGTATGAATGATTGGAAGCCCAGCACCCACATTGGTTTCATAAAGGAATGGCACGTGGTTTTTTTGAGCCATATCTTTCAATTTTTGATACTGTGCAAACCTACCAGAGTTTGCCTTTTTGTTTGGAGTTACAATTGCTATGCCAGCTTTTATAATATTTTTATACGCTGACACGATTGCTTCATTTGCGGTGCAATCTACAAAGACACTATTTGGCAAATTTAGCTTTATCATCTGACTGACAAAATCTTGAAGCACAATAGATTTGCCTTGTGAGAGTTGTTGTTTCCAGTTTTTAAGTGAAATGCCTTTGTTGTCCAAACGCATTTTAGCACTGTTTGCCAAGCCGCAGAGACGTATTGAATTTTCCGATTCTTTTATTTGTTTCAACAATGTTGAGCCTATCAATCCTGTCCCAACAATAAATAGATTGATATGTTTATTACTTAATCCAAAAAAATCTTCATGAATTGCCTGAATGGCTTTTGTTTCGTCTTTTGAGCTAATAACAGTCGATACATTCAATTCAGAAGATCCTTGGGCAATAGCTGCAACGTTGATTTTATTATTTCCCAAAGTGCTAAACAGTTTCCCTGATATACCAGGCACGCCTTTCATTTGGTTGCCGATAATTGCAACTATCGAGAGATTTTCTTCTATCGAGATAGGTAGCATTTGTTCGGCTTTTAATGCTAAAACAAATTCTTTTTCTATAGCATTTTTTGCTTTTTTGGCTTGCTTTTTATTTATTGCAATAGAAAGTGACTCTTCATGAGACGCTTGCGTAATAAGTAAAATTTCAATATTACATCGGGATAAAGTGTCGAATATTCTTTTTGCTATTTCACCTATACTATTGCCGTTGTTAGATTGAATGCGTAATAAGGAGACACTACCTAATGAGGTTATTCCTTTGATGAGAAAATCCTGCTTAGACTTTTCGTTACTAATTATTGTTCCTCTGCCATGTGGGTTGAATGTATTTTTTATGTGAATAGGTATATTTCTCAATCGCGCTGGCTTCATGGTTTTTGCATGGATAACCTTTGCACCAAAGTGGGCAAATTCACCTGCTTCTTCATATGATATTTTTGATAAAGGAAAGGCATCTGCTGCTTTGCGAGGATCCGCTGTCATTACTCCGTCAACGTCAGTCCAAATTTCAATCACCGCTGCATTGAGAGCTGCGCCAATTAAAGAAGCAGTGTAGTCAGAGCCACCTCGGTCAAGCGTGGTAGTCATTCCTTCATCAGTTGAGCCAATAAAACCACCCATTATAGAAAGTTCTTGGTTGTTGTTGAAATGATTTGCAATCAATTTATATGTTTTTTGAATTTCTACGTTTGCTGAACCAAAATTGTCATCGGTTTTAATCAGTGCTCGAGCATCCACAAACTCACAGGCAATTTTTTGGTTTTTTATTGCCTCACTTATAATATATGCTGATAGTTGTTCGCCAAAACTCATAACTTTATCTAATGAGCGCAAGGATAATTCCTTTAATAGCGATATTCCCTTTAGCGTTTCATTGAGCTCCTTATATTTTTTCTCAACTTCCGCAAATGCGCGTTTTTGATTTTTTGGGCTAATAAGACCTCTTATAGCTTGATTATGTTGCTCGCAAATATCTTTCATTAGGGATTGATCCTTGCTATTTTTCTGCGAAGCAAGCAATGCCAAATCTATAAGGTTATCAGTAATTCCACCGAGAGCTGATACAACCACGATCAAATGCTGGTGTTTTTTGAAAGCATCACAAATAATATTAATGACTTTCTTAATATTTTCAGCATTGCTTACTGATGAACCGCCAAATTTTAGTATTTTCATATCCATAATAGTTAGTAAAATTAAACCCAAAAAAAAACCGACCCCATTACTGAGGTCGGTTTTGTTTATGATTTTAAATAATTCTACAAATAACCCCAGCCACCAGAAGTGGTAGTGGTCGTTGTAGTAGTTATTTGAAATCTTTCATTTATCATAATTTCATTCTAGTATGAAAAATAACGTCTGTCAAATGTTTTTAGTAGCGTTAGTAACACGAGGTACGCCAAAGTCTTCCAATCTGCAGCAATTTTTGATAAAGTAAACTAAAACAGAACGATATAATTGCACCAAATATGGATAGAGCTTATGAAAAAATATATAGTAATATTATTGGTCATCTTGCTCATGATCAGTGGAATCTGGTTGTTGGTTCGCGAGCAAAGCAAAACTGCTGTCAAACCCAATGAAATTGTGTTGTTTTATAGCAAAGTTTGCCCGCATTGCGCCAAAGTAGATGCATTTTTAAAGGCAAATGATATCCGCACTAAAGTTAAATTTGCAGGAAAAGAAGTATCGCAAAACCGCGATAATCTCACGAGCTTGGTAAGAACCATGCAGCATTGTAAAATACCAGTAAAAAAAGTTGTTGAAGTGCCATTATTGTGGACTGGCTCCAACTGTTTGGTTGGTGATAAAGATATAATTAAGTTTTTTAAGGACAAGATTAAATGAAAAATATAGTTAAACTTTTAATGTTTGGTATCTTAACTCTTGGAGTTGCGACTTCTGCCCAGGCTATCTGCCCTTTGTGTACTATTGCGGTTGGTGCTGGTATTGGCTTGGCCGAATGGCTCGGCATAGATAACACCATAACTGGACTTTGGGTTGGCGGTTTTATTGTGTCGCTGATTGTTTGGACTAACACCTGGCTGCGTAGTAAAAATATCAAATTTTTCGGGGATAAACTATTAGTTACAGTATTGTATTATCTGCTGATAATTGCACCTTTATATCCAATGGGAATAATGGGTAATCCA
>SDBS01001595.1_pt1 | contig 23046 bp, 15 predicted proteins | sample 2277091 | NCBI WGS metagenome assembly SDBS01 (sample SAMN10404972, study PRJNA504765) | marine sediment metagenome | isolation source: marine sediment core GS10_PC15, 163 cmbsf | place: Arctic Ocean: Southern Knipovich Ridge | collected 2010
AATAGCTTGCCCATTGATGGTTCCTTTCACTCTCAGTTACTGAACTCTCAGTCTCTACCTCTTCAACAAAAACCACATTATTCTTTCTATCTACAACAATGATATCAGGATACAAACCATATAGATGTGCATTTCTTATGACATCAGGATCAGCCAGTACTCTATAGAATACTCCAAGCTGTTTTGCACGAGCTGCTACAATTTGCTCGTGTTCAGTTCGCTCATAAGCATTCATTCTATATGTAATTAATGTACTTAGAAGTTATTGTGAAGAAATTATCGTACGAACAAAATTTTGCCCGTCTCGTTCCCCCATGGTGACTTCAAGGCATAGAAATAGACACCAGCATTTGTCTTCGGAGTCCAGGTTATTGTGTAATTACCAGAAGACCTCATACCAGTTATAGGTGTGGCAATACGCCTTCCTGAAGCATCATATATTTCAAGGGTTATTGACGCATTCTTGGGTAGCGATAAATTAAAGATTGCTTTGCCTTTTGTTGGATTGCTCTTTAAGCCAAAAGAAAAGGATACAGACATATCTAAATCTTCTTCGGCAATACCGGGGGCATAAGTCTCTATTATTTTTTCTAATGTGTCATTCTCAGGATGATCATCGCCTGCAAGTTGAGTGTAAATCTTTACTGTATAAATACCACTCACAAATGTAAAGTCCGGAGAAAAGGTCACCTGTAAGCTATCACACGATGCTAAATCTGTGACGGTTTCAGTTGAGGTATATGCACCAGGATCGATTTCGCAGATAATATCAAAGGTTTCAGTATATGTGCCAAAGTTTTTCGCGGTCGCCTGAGGATTGATTGTGGTGTCTTCAGGAAGAGTTGATGGAATGTCAATAGATACTGGCGCAACATTTACAGTCGCAAGGTCACTTTCCCACCAAACAATATCGCCTGCGTCAGTAGCCGCTCCCAAGACATCTACATCTCCGTCATTATCCATATCAATAGCATAGATAGAAAATGCCCGGAATGTACTATCGATTGTGTGTTTAATAAAATTCTGATTTCCATCATTTTCCCACCAGATAATATCATCTGCCAACATAGCCGCACCTAAGACATCTACATCATTGTCATTATCCATGTCAATGGCGTAGACATAACAGGCGCCGTTGAAATTCAATGAGACATTACGCTTTATGAAATTTTCACTTCCGTCATTTTGCCATAAGCAAATATCATCTGCCATCCAAGCAGCTCCTAAGACATCGCTATCACCATCAGGTTCAATATCAATTGCATAGACAGAACTGGCATAGTCAAAGTAATCTCCAATAGTGTACTCGGTGAAATTTTCGTCTCCATCATTCTCCCACCAGGTAATTTCATCGTCGCTACGGGCAGCTCCCAATACATCAACATCACCGTCAGGTTCCATATCAATGGCATAGACAGAATTGGCGCCCAAATAATTGCTTGCAATCGTGTCTATAGTAAAGTTTTCATTACCATCATTTTCCCACCAAGCAATAAGATTAGTACCCCACTGAGCTGCACCCAAAACATCTACATCATTGTCATTATCCATATCAATGGCGTAGACAGAATTAGCACTGCCAAAGTTTCCGATAATATGTCCAGTAAAATGTTCGTCTCCATCATTCTCCCACCAGAAAATCTCATCTGAATGATAATCAGCGCCTACGACATCGATGTCACCATCGGGTTCCATATCAATAGCATAGATAGAAAATGCCCGGAATGTACTATCGATTGTGTGTTTAATAAAATTCTGATTTCCATCATTTTCCCACCAGATAACATAAAGGTCACCAGATCCCAAGACATCTATATCATCGTCATTATCTACGTCAATGGCATAAACAAAATAGGCTCTCTCAAAGGTAGTGTCGATATAGTGCTCAATCCAGTTAATCTGGGCAAAAAGAGTCCAGGGTACTAATATTAAAATTGTAATCACGATTAAACGGTTCATAATATACCTCTTTTACGGCAGTGTAGCCCGAAACAAATTCGGGCTAACTTTTACTTGAAATAATTACCGCACGAGAACCAGCTTACCATTCTCAGTTTTCCACGGTGACTCGAATTTATATACCAAACACCAGCCGTTGCTTTTGCAAATATTGTTCAACTGTCAATGATAAAGAATCCGGAAAATGGAACAATATCTTTATTTTTTGGGTAGGGATTCTGGTAGTTTCCCAACTACCAGAATCCCTACCCTCTGCACTAACACCAGTAACATCTCAACAATTATACCATTTATAATGGTCCTTTTGTCCACAAACCAGCTGATATGTTCAATATGAGTTCGTCAGAATATCCCATTGCTACCAATTCTCCTATTACAAATTGAATCATCTCTATCGCACCTTGTGTTCTTTCTGGAGTTAACCACCACCCATCAAATCCGACACATCCAGCAATTGGATTGTCTGGATATTCGACAGCTTGCGCCATAGGTATAAAAGCAAACATGAACAATAAACATATAATCACCACTCTTGTTTTTAAGGTATTCATTTTTTATCACCTCCTTCCTTTTAACGAAGTATTACCAATTTACCATTCTTTTTTGCACTCATTAGTATACACTCAGTGGCTGATCCCATCTACATTCGATGACTTTAATGAGGAACCATTCGCCAAAAAAAGCACTCCACCCAAAAATGCAAATCTCCATAGTTCCGTCTGCATAACGATCATACCTATATTGACCATCGTTTACTACTTCCTCATCATACCACCAATCTGGGTCTGTTGGCGGCCAAGCTCCTGCATGCGTAACAAGTCCAAACAAAACAAATACAATTGCTATTGTTAGGATTATCTTCATTTTTATCACCTCCTTCTTTTTAACGCAGTATTACCAATTTACCATTCTCTTTATGACCTGAAGATTCAAAGGTATAGAAATAGATACCATTATTACTCGCAGTCCAGGTGATTGTGTGATTACCAGAAGACTTTCTGTCCTTTAGTGGTATATCTACAAGTCTACCCGAAACATCATAAATCTCTAACGTTACTGAAGCATCCTTCGGTAATGCTAAATTGAATATTGCTTTACCGCTTATTGGATTGCTTTGTAATTTAAAAGAAAACAATGCCGGTGTAACTGAACCACCTTTTGCAATTCCAGTTGTCTGTATCACTTTCTCCAAGGTATCGTTTGCAGGATTCTCATCAACGGTAAAGGGACACTCTGTGTAAACAGTTACTGTATAGGGACCACTTGCAAATGTGAAATCCTTGTTGAAAGTAACCTGCTCGCTTGAATCTGGCAATAGATCATTGATCCCCTTAGATGAAGAATAGTCACCAGGATTGATTTTACAGGTAACTACAACATCTTCGTTTTTCGTACCCCAATTCTTTACAGTCGCTTTTGGATAGACTATAGTGTCGGGAGGGACGATTGATGGTATGTCAATAGAAATGGTTCCTACATCATGCATGTCAGCAAAATCACTTTCCCACCAGATGACATCATCTGTGTCACCAGCTGCTGTCCCTAATACATCCACATCACCATCACCATCCAAATCGACAGCATATAGCGATCTGACAGAAACGAAGGTAGTATCAATGGTATGTTCGGTTCCGAAATTTCCTACACTGTCATTCTCCCACCAAGAAATTTTATATGGTGAACTACGACCTTGTCCTATTACATCCACATCACCATCACTGTCCAAATCAATTCCATAGATTCTTGATGATCTATCACCAGCAATAGATTGTTTTGTCCCAAAATTCCCTGCACCGTCATTCTCCCACCAGGCGATTTCATGTGCATTATAACCTGCTCCTAATACATCTGCATCACCATCACCATCCAAATCGACACCATAGGCAATACCAGCACCATCAAACGTACTATCAATAGTTTGTTTTATCCCAAAATTCCCTGCACCGTCATTCCGCCACCAGGCGATTTCATCATCATTACCACGTGTTCCTAATACATCCGCATCATCATCACCGTCCAAATCAATACTATAGCATGAATTTATGTTATCAAAGGTACTATCAATGATAAGTTTGGTCCCAAAATTCCCTACACCGTCATTCCGCCACCAAACGATTTCATCTGAAAAAGAAGCCGTTGCCAGGACATCTACTAAACTGTCACCACTCAGATCAATGGCATAGACTGAACTTGCATAATCAAAGGTACTATCAATGATATGTTTTATCCCAAAATTCCCTGCACCGTCATTCTCCCACCAGACGATTTCATCTGCAACAGAAGCTGTTCCCAGGACATCTACTAAACTGTCACCGTTCAGGTCAATAGCATAGACTGAAGAAGCTCCGTCGAAGAGAGAATCTATAATATGTTTAGTAAATGTAGGAGGTCTGCCTCCGTCATTCTCCCACCAGACGATATCATCTGCATCAGTAGCTGTTCCTAATACATCCATATCACCATCACTGTCCAGGTCAATAGCATAGACTGAAGAGGCTCCGTCGAAGTTATCATCGATAAGATGTCCAGTCCAGTTAATTTGGGCAAAAAGTGCTATAGGTATCACCAGCGCTAAGGTTGTAATCATAATTAATCGGTTCATTATCAACATCTCCTTTTGTTATTTGGTTTTTACATCCACATCAAAAAGATATTAATGTGAGTGTCTTGATTCTTGCACTGCAAAGAAGACATCCCACTCAAATATATTAAAGCTTTCATTTACGCACACAGTAGATTTGCACATTTCTTTCGAGCTAATCCTTATTTATTTAAAATAATTATCGAATAAACAACATCTTTCCTGTCTTCCTTCCATATGAGGATATCATCGTATAGAAATAGATACCGTTTGTCTGAGGAGTCCAGGTGATTGTGTGATTTCCTGCAACCTTTGTACCAGTTGCAGGTGTGGCAACAAGTCTTCCTGAAGCATCATATATCTCCAAGGTTACTGGAGAATTCTTGGGCAGCGACAAATAAAATACCGCTTTACCACTTATCAGGTTGTTTGCATTAAACGAGAAGACTGTGGGTGTTTCTGGCTTCTCCTGTACAGCGTTTGGCCAGAAGGAATAATAATCTGTTGGTGGATCTCGTGACTCTTTTCCTACATTATCCTTTGCAGTGAAGTAATATTTCACAGTATCGGGTGGCTCTGTCAATGTTGGTATTATGCCAAAATACCAATTATCTGACCCTTCTGTCATCCCAACGGGGAAAAAGGCAGGATCTTCCGTACGTTTGTAATACAAGAGAACTTCGTCAATACCCCAAGTGTCAAAAACCCAGCTAAAAATATCAAAAGGACCTGGATAGTATCCCATAACGTATGTGGAATCTATCGTAGGAGGATTCAGGTCCACCATAAAGGTTGCATTACCTGAATATGGTCCGTTGTTGCCTGCTGCATCATAAGCCTTCACATGCCAGTAATAATAGGCATCAATAGCAGCAAATTCCAATGTGGTTGTAGTTGAAGCTGTGGTATCAATCGCCATAGGAGACGCAAATCCACTGGTGGTATCCACCTGAATTACATATGTTGTCGGTGATGGAATCTCTCTATTGAATGTTACTGGCTGCCATACAAAGGTAACAGAAGTATCGAGCAAAATGGTATCGTTTATTGGGCTTGTAAGAAAAGGAGCAAGGGGGTCTGTGAAGTCAAATTGGAATGACCAAATATCTGAGAATTTGCTTAGATTCCCGTTGCTGTCCTTCGCTTTTACTGCCCAGTATGTTGTGGTATCAGTAAGAACAATGTTTTCAGTAGTATCTGTAGACCAAACACTATCATATGTGGCAAAGGCTGGATCCGGAGAATACGCTACGTAGTAACCGGATACAGATGTCTCAAGATCCGTTGAGGTACTCCAGTCAAAAGTAACTAATGTATCATTTAAGAATGCGGCATCCGTAGGAGAAAATAATGTGGGAATTGATGGAGGTATATTCTGTGGTAATGCCATCATAAAAAAGTCAGAATTGGTGTAACCCCCCTCTGCCCGTCCTCCGACATAAACGACTCCATCAGATGCAACATCAATGCACTCACCTCTTTCATCGCCGTCTTTATCATACCAGTAGGTCCAGTCATTAATGCCACCGGTTTGATGCCTTGTTATTATAACATCTTCTTCAGTGTTAGAGCCTGCGGTATCTGCTCTCCAGATATATCCAGTAGAATAGACCCGATCAGTTAAAGGACTATAACCTATGTCTCTGGCATAGTCATGATTGCTGCCAACTCCAGAACGGGTCCATACCCATCTCTCTCCAGTCGTATGAACAGATAGAACTGCATAATCTCTCCCTGTAGTGTTAGTGATCCATCCTGCAGCATAGACGAAATTCGAAGGACCTACACAAATTGCCTCGCCTCGGTCCTCATCGTGTGCAGAGCCATCTTTCCGGTACATTATGTCTGTTGTCATGTTAGACTTAATATGTTGAACGATAAAATCATCATCAGATCCAAAGCCCTGGCTATATCCTACAGCATAAACGCCGTCAGTACCGGTATAGGGCAGAGCAAGGTCCCTACAATAGTCATTGCCAAAGCCACCATCATACCGATAGACCCATTGCTCATTCAGTCCAGTATCAAGTTTCACAACGGTGAAGTCATAATCAGAAAAACCAGGCCTTTTGGTATGTCCTCCAGCATAGACATTGAGGTTTGCATCCACCACAACTGAATAGGCTCGGTTGTTGTAGACGGGGTTATATCCGGGGTCATATATGTGGTAGAACTTATCAGTTACATAGCTCAGTGCTGTATCAAGTTTTACAACCGTAAAAGCTTCGGCTTCATTGAGATACTCACCAAATCCTGCAACATAGATGTGGTCATCAGGACCATAAAAAATGTCGTAGCCTATGTCTTGGTAATATGTACCTAAATAATTCCATTCCCAGATATGTATCGGAGTGCCGGTGGCAAGGTCATGTTTCATAACTCTGAACTGATAAGAGCGGGCCCCCGGTGAATCATGCTGATAATATCCACAAGAATAAGCATAGCCATCATTGCCAATAACTACAGCCTGAGCCTGGCATTGATCATCATCATCACCACCCCCAGCTGCATAATCCCATATCACTGATCCATTACTGGCGTCAAGACTTTTCACTGTATACTGCCAATCACCAGAGGACTCATACTCCCTTCCAGCACCATAGACATGGTTCGTAGCAGCGTCATAATCAATACCCCAGCAAAAGTCTAAATTGTTGTAGTGATGGTGGTGGTAGAGCCATAATTCCTGACCTGTTATGAGTGTATCCGCAGCGTGAGCCAATCCTGTAAATAGACAAACCAAGATAGATCCCAGAATTAGCAGTCGCATCTGTCGCTTATTACTTTTTGCTTTCATTTTTATCTCCTTTTTTAACTATTACTCAAGGCTCTGGTTTTATACCATTTATAATGGTCCTTTTGTCCACAAACCAGCTGATATATTCAATATGAGTTCGTCAGAATATCCCATTGCTACCATTTCTCCTATTACCCAAAGGATCATATCTATCGCACCTTGTGTTCTTTCTGGAGTTAACCACCACCCATCAAATCCGACACATCCAGCTATTGGATTGTCAGGATATTCGACGGCTTGTGCCATTGTAATAGAAGTAAGTAAGAACAATATAGAAATACTCACCATTGCTATTGTTTTTATTGTATTCATTGTATCCTCCTTGTAATTTTATCTCCTTTGCCTTTTTGGGCCGACGTCCTACTACAAACAGATTAATGTTCTACAGAACTCTTCTCTTTAATAAGAGACATATTCCGACAAGGATTCGCTTATTGAAACGAACTCATCCTAAACCTCTTTAAAGTCTGGTTCTGATTTCTCTGTCACCTCCTTTTATTTTTGATTATTCTTATAAAAGATTCTTTCTTTACATGGAGGTAAAGGTTTATCTAACCTCTACCCCCAATCAAGAAGGAAAGAGTAATGAAAGGGCGAAAAAAAGCTAACCTTTCGAAACTGTCTCGTAAGAATAAAGTGCAAGATTTGTGCCTTAAGTGTTAAGCTCTATAAAATGAGTCTTGGGATTAGTTAGTTTTTATGACTAACTTATTGAATTTCAGAGGTTATGAAAAAGTGGTGAATTTTCCTTTAGTTTCAAAAGTTATTTTGCAGGTTTAAGGGATTAAGAATTTAGGTAATTTTGACCTACCAAATTTGACGATTTATAAGAATGTGCAGGTTTTTCAATGATTTCACTAAAGCCTTACTAAGTAATATTGACCTACCAACTCTGAAAATTTATAAAATCTCATAGATTTCAAGTGTTTTACCTGTAGAATTTTAATTGTAATAACCGTTTAGTTTTTAGTAGGCTTGACAATATTGAGTTTCTTCATCAACCGCCTTAGGCTCTTTTGGGTTATATCTAACTCTTTTGCAGAATGGGTTATGTTCCAAGAATTACGCAGTAGGGCTTGAAAAATACATTCTCTGTATAATTCATCCTTTGATTCTCTTAATGCTTTTATCTTCATAACTTTTGGTGATGCCAAACCGATATCGTCTTCACCAAGATATTGACCTGTTCCCATTATAACTGCCCTCTCGATACGATGAATAAACTCTCTGACATTCCCAGGCCAAGAATGATGCATCATAGCATCCATCGCTCCCTTGGTTAAACCCAGAAATTTCTTCCCATATCTTTTATTCATCTGATTCAAATAGTATTCAGTGAGTATCCCAATGTCTTCAGGACAATCCCTTAATGGAGGTAAATGAATTGTCGCAACATTCAACCGATAGAAGAGATCTTTTCGAAAATTACCTTTCTTTACTTCTTCCTCTAAATCTCTGTTCGAAGCAGCAATCACCCTGATGTCTACCTTTATCGGTAATCTCCCACCAATTCTATCTATCTCCTTTTGCTCAATCGCTCGTAATATCTTTACCTGGAGATGCAAGGGTAGTTCTCCAACTTCATCAAGAAAAATTGTACCTCCCTGGGCAGACTCAAACTTCCCCTTGCTCTGTCTATATGCACCTGTAAATGATCCCTTCTCATAGCCAAAAAGCTCACTCTCCAATAGATTGTCTGGTATCGCTCCACAATTGACTACTACAAGTGGCTTGTCTGACCTCGAGCTTTTTTGATGCAATAAATTAGTAACAAGCTCTTTACCCGTACCTGTCTCACCAATAACTACTACCGTCGCATCAGTTTTGGCAATCCTCGATATCATCTTCTTAACCTCATCAATCGCTTTGGATCTCCCGATGAGTTCAGACCCACGTTTCTTTTTATCCTTACGTAGATCAAACACAACAATCTGATTTCCCCCTTTATTCTTTGCAACAAAAAGAGCGTGGTCAGCCTCAACAATTATATTCTCGCCATCAATAATCTTCTCAACAGGGAATGTCGATATCCCAATACTTGATGTTATTGAAATGGTCTCTTTTCCAATTGAAAACCTCAAATCTGCAATCTCCTTTTGTAATCTCTTTGCAAGATACCTTCCATCTTGTACATCAGTATCAGGCATTAAAACAGTGAACTCATCACCTCCATAACGGGCTGGAATATCATATTTCCTCACTGTTCCTTTAATAAGCTCTGCTACCTTCACAAGGATGGAATTACCAAATAGATGACCATATGAATCGTTTATTGATTTGAAATTATCTAAATCGAGCATTATAAATGAAATACTTCCTTTCTTGTAACCTGAGGATCGTATAACCTCCTCTTCAAGACGGGCACGTAGGTAACCATAATTGTGAAGTCCTGTAAGTGCATCATGTACGCTCGAGTCATAAAGATGGCTGTTCTCAATCGCTACACTCGCCTGTGCTGCAAAAGCCTTAAATATCCTCTCCTCTATTTCAGTGAAACTCTCCGTCTTTGAATGAGAATCCACATATATTAACCCTAAAACATGTTTCTTTACCTTAAGGGGCACACACATCACCATACGCAATCCAAGGATCTCGATGCTCTCACTTGTCTTGAACTTCTTATCTTTATAAATATCACTCAAAAATAAAGGTTTACCAGTTGCAAGAACCTGGTTTACTACAGTTCTTGAAATCTTAAACTTCTCACCCTCTAAAGTTTCTTTGTCAAAATTTCTTGTGACTCTGAATTCTAAATTCCCATTTTTGCGGAAAAACATTAAAAACCCACGTTCAGCCTTCGTTAGCGCAATAGCCGAATCAACAATGAGCTCAAGTAATTGATTGAAGTCTTGAAGTGTATTAATTGAATTGGTAATCTCAAGTAGCGAATAAAGATTGCGGGTTTCTATTAAAAGTTCGTCAGTTTCATTCTCCCCCTCTGTTTTTTTCTTTAATCGTTCAATCTGTTTTTTAAGATTATTTATTTTTGAAGTAAAGCTGGTTTTCTTATCCATACTATCTCCGTTATTTAATCATATATACAATCAACCTGAAGTCAATCCAATAATTTTTCTAACTCATTTGCAGCGATAAAGACTGCTTGTCGATCGGGATGATTAAGATAGCTCCTCTTATATGACTCATTCTTAATCTTGCTCCCCACATTCTCAAATATTTCACAACACCTCTGATGATAGTCTAATGCCTTACGAAACCTTCTTCCATCCTGTAGAAATCTCCCATATTCAAAGTAAACCTTCCAGAGTACCTCGGGACAACTAATCTCTTCAGCTATCTCTTTTGCCTCGTCTAAGAGCTTGCTAATATTTATCTTTGAGATAATACCCCGTCTAATTTCATGCTTTGCCTTGAACAATAATGCTTCAACAAGTAAATTTTTTGCACCCATCTCCTTCGCCAACTTCACTGCCGTTTTGGCGATTTTAAACCCTTTTGAATATTTTCTTTCGTGGTACCAGGTTTCTGATGCAAAAAGAACAAACTGAAGTAAACGTTGTCTTGTCCCTAATGCTTTAGCCATTTTTCTCCCTTCTTCACAATAGCCATTGGCAACCGCATAATCTCTTATCATTATATTGATCTGACATAATACTATATAACAATCAATCTTAACCTCTTTCAAACCAATAGTGTTTGCGATCTGCATTGCCTTCTTAATATATCTCTTGGCCTTTGAAATTTCTCCAATCTCCAGAAATAGTGAACCAATGTCAATAAACGAAAAAGCAATTCCACGATGGTATTCAATACCATTTGAAATTTTTAATGACTTTCTGTAAAATCGAAGAGCCTTATTATAATTTCCCTTTGCTTGATACAGTTTGCCAATGTTCCTTATTGCATAAGTTTTACCATAGTTCCAGCCTATAGTATCGAATATTTTTGTAGCTTGCTCCAAATATTCATTTGCCTTTTCATAGTTGCATAATCTTAAGAAACATATTCCCAGTCCTAAAAGCGAACTACTTATTATGGTGGAAAACCCAAATTGCTTCGATGTGGAAAGAGCCCTTCGAAGATAATTTAAAGCCTTTAGATAATATCCTTGGTCTTTTAGAACATTACCAAGATTATATGTTCCTGTTGAGACAAGGTGCTGGAATCCTATTTTCTCTGATACTCGAACTGCTTGTTTATAATAATAGAAGGCTTTCTGGAAATCGGACATATAGTAATAATTAGTACCAAGATTATTGAGAACACTAGCACTATTAAAATAATCTTTTGTTCTTTTAAAATGCTTGTCTGCTTTTTTAAAATATGAAGCAGCTTTATCGTAATCTCCTTGACCATACTCAGCTTTGCTTGATTCTATAATAGCGAGGTTATGGTATATAATACCTTGTATTGTTATCGCTTTCTTTCCTTTTAAACCCCTTGGAAATTTCAGGGAATCAAAATCAAATATACGAACACGTTTATGATCTCCCATTACTTCGTAGTATTTATATATTTTAACAGTCATTAATGTTTCTAAAAGAGTTTTTAAGACACCTGATTTCATCTTTTTTAGAAGTTTAATTGCTTTTCCACAATTACGTAACGCCTTATTATATGCTCCTATTTTCTCATAAACGTTACTCATTGCGAAGTAAATTTTAATTTTTTCGTCAATTGTTCCGACCTGCAGGTTGAGTGCTTTATTATAATGTTTAATCGCATCATCATTATATCCAAGAAGATTCTCAATTCGTGCCAGTTTTTGCAATATATCAAATCGAACCATTGGGTTTTTGTTACCTATAAGTCCAAACACTCCTTTATAGAACTTTATTGCTTGTTCATTAACGTATGGCTTGCTACTCTTTTCTGCTGCTCGAAGACCATAGAATACTCCCTTTTTACGATCTTTTGCGTTGATAAAATAATATGCCAAATCCTCAATTACCCGATCAAGTCTTCCTCGATTGATAACCTCTAAAACTTTTCCAACCTGATAATTCAGACTCTTCTTTGTACGATAACTCAATTTCTTATTCACTGCCTCCCGCAATGTCGCATGACAAAATCGATATTTATTACCCTCCTCAATCAAAATCTGGCGTCTCTTTAATTCCCATAAAACCCTTGATAGCTCGGTATCATCTATACCAGTCAAACGTTTCATCAAACCATAACTGAAATCCCTAAGCAGAACTGCACCAAACTTCACAACGTTCTGAGAGGCACTATCTAACCCTTTTATTCTCTTTAAAACTATTTCCTCTATTGTCTCAGGAATCGATACTTTCTTAAAATGTTCTATTTCTATATGCTCGCCAATGTTAACCTTCCTCTTCTGTAACAATGTTCGCATTATCTCTTGAACAAAGAATGGGTTACCACCAGTCTTCTTCATAAGATATCGAACGAGCTCAGACGAATTAGAACCCGATGTTACTGTTGAATCTAAAAATGAATAAAGACTTCTAAATCTTAAAGGTCCCAGTTCAATTTGAGAAAGACAATCTTCATTCTTTAAGTTAACCATCATTCCCTTAAGAACCAAGTTACCCTTCAACTCCTCTTTACGGCATGTCCCACAGATAAAAATATTCCTTCCCTTTAAATTACGACCCAGGTACTCTAAAAATCCTATACTCGAGTTATCTGCCCAATGTAAGTCGTCAAGCAAGATAACGAGCTCTCCAAGACTGGAGGCACAATAGCCTATCAATTCAGAAAGCGCATCAAAAGTCCTCAACTTTTCCTGTTTCGGTTCAAGGGGCACGAGCTTCGGTAAGTTTTTCTTCAAAAGATTATCAGTTAAATCGGGAAATACCTTAAATAACACCGCAAGCGAGAATCTAAGTTCTCTTGATTTGGATAGATCAGATCCATCCCCGACATAATTGACTAATTCACTGAAAATATCATGGAAGGGTTCTAAAAGACCAGTCTTATCTTTATAGGCATAACCAATAAAACTATGGCTACGTCTCAACTGAGTTAATATCCTAAACTCCTTTAACAACCTGCTCTTGCCAATCCCGGCATCTCCGGTAACCAAAACAACCTTTCCCTCACCTTGCCTTGCCTGCTCATACACAGATTTTAATAATGTCATCTCTTTGGTACGACCGACAAACCGACTACTCAAGAGATATCCTTCAAGCGTCTTCTCGGTCTCAAGCTCAAATTTCGAATGGCTGAGCTTATTTATTTCTCTGATTATCTCATTTGCTTGACTAAAACGCTCAGCAGATTCAAAGGCAAGCAACCTCATAATCAATCGTTCTAACCTCGCAGGAATATTAGATACAATCTTTGACGGTAACTCACAAACTCGATCTATACTCTGTTCTATGAGGGTCACAAAACTCGCTTTCCCTTTATGAAATGACCTCCTAGTAAAAATCTCATATAATAATACTCCTAATGAATAGAGGTCTGCCCTATGGTCAACTGCTAAACCCTTTATAACCTCAGGCGCTATATATGGAAATGTCCCCTTGATTATTGGCCCACCTTTTATCTTTTGTTCTCCGACAAGGCCAAAGTCCATAAGCTTGACACAGGGCATAGGGCTCTGTGCATAGTGTTTTCTATTACTCTCTGCTCTTTGCTCTTTGCCCTCTGCTATTAACACATTACCTGGTTTTATGTCGTAATGAATTAAACCTTTTGAGTGAATGTACTCTAAAACTCGACACAACTGAACAATCCATGGATATATTTTCTTTTGCGGTAGACTTTTTGATGCCCTGAAAATATCCTTTCCGTCAATACATTCCATCGTAAAATAGCTTCTTCCATCCTTGAGTATTCCAAAGTCATAAACTGAGCAGAGATTTGGATGGTGTAATCCAGCAAGCAACTTAAATTCTCTTTTGAAACGTTTGACTGCTTCGGAAGAAGTCTTCTCTTTTGAGAGCATTTTTAAGGCAATAATTCTCTTGTCCTTTAAGTCCCTGACCTTATAAACAACACCCATTGCCCCAGAGCCAAGTTTTTTTAAAACCTTATACCGATTATCAATTAATACTGGTCGTTTATCCCTTCCTCTTTTCATTAAATTTCATTATAACTCTATAACAACCTCTGTCAAGGGAAAAAACAATGAAACCACAGAGACACAGAGAGAAACAGTAGGCAGTGGATACTGCCAAGGATAAACCCCATTAGATACAAAATTATCTAACGGGGCAATCAGAGTCATCGACACTGAGTAATTGTTTGTTGTCATACATGCTCAGAGCGAAGTGATTACAGAGAAGAATAATTTATTGATAATTGGGAATTTTCAAAAACTTCGAAACCTTGTTCGTTTGGTGCAGCGAAATAAAGGTACGGAATGAAAAACAGACTAAAAAAACAAGTAGTCAAGCTGTCAAACCAAATCCCAGTTAGAAACTAATCTGTGGTTTCTTCTTGAGCTTTAACGCATTGCTTTCTTCCTGACATAACCATTGCGCCGAGACCAAAGAGAACAGTGGCCAGGCCGATTAAGAAACCCAGGAATGGGATTAACATTAAAGATTTGAGAATTACAAGACCTAAAGCCAGGGCTCCAATCATGATAGCTCTGCTATCGACTTTCCTGATAAAACCAATGATTAACCTTCCAATAAACAGACCAACAACTATCTGGCAAAGGTAAATAGCTATTCCGTAAAGAGTAAGGGCAATCAATCCCACTGATAGCCCTATGACTGTGACGCAGACTATGATAGAAATAATAGGAGTGACAATTAGAATGATGACTCCCCAGCCAACACTTGGTCCAGGTTTCTTCTTTATATACTCTGCAATAGACTTCATTCTTTCTGGCAGAAGTAGAATGAGAACTAAGCCTGTTACAAAAGCCATTAAAAAGCCTATTACTTTGAATCCTATCCCTGAGAAAAGTATAAAGGGTGATTTCTTTTCTTTTACTTCAGGAAATTTATAGGTGACATCACCAATAATCTGAGCATCAGGATGAATCTTTGCTTTTTCATCACTTGTATAGGTCAGATTGCCCTGAATGTTTGCTGTCGGTGATAGGGTAAGTTTGTCAGCACCGAGTTTAACATCCCCTTTGACTTCACCAGCGATTGTGACTTCACCCGAGCCCCCTATGATGTCAGACCCAACCAGTCCATCAATATTGGCTGTTCCAGATCCAAAGAGCAGAGTACCCATGATCCTAGCGGTACTACCTACTAAAATATCAGAACCTGCGACCAGCGCATCTCCGTCAACATTACCATTGATATTGAGTGTTTTGCCTACTGCTCGCAGAGCATGCCTGATATCACCGGTAATGGTTATCGTTTCACTTGCACCCATAACACTACCTGTAACAACACCATTGATAGTAATCATTCTCCCACAAGCCCAAACATCACCATTTACAGTTCCATCAACAATAATGGTATTTCCAGCTACGTATAGGTCACCATCTATTACCTCTTCCTTGCCAATTGTTACTGTTTCTCCACCACGAGCATCAAACGCAAAGGCTGGTACAATGCAAAATAACATCAACAGTAATACTGCTACACATCCAATAATGGATTTTGACATTTTTCCTCCTCACTAACAATTAATAGTATACACAAATGTCCTTTGCTCTTTGAAAAGTATTAAACCATTATTATTTGCTTGTTAAGTGAATTTTTGATTATAGATTTAAGAATGATCATCAGAATAAAGATATATGGAAATTCCTTGTATTATTCGAGAATTTGTGGTAAAAAGAAAAGAAATTAACCAATGGAACATAGAACTGCAATCGCAAAGTTTGCAGAGAGGGCTGAGGAAAATAAAAATGGAAGAGGAGAGAAAGTTTCCTACTGATCTTGAGATGTTAAAACAGGAAGTAGAGATTACCTTCTATAAGAGCAGTGGACCTGGAGGGCAAAGGAAGAACAAAAAGGAAACAGCTGTCAGAATCTACCATCCCCCATCAGGGATCACAGTAATAGCTACTGAGCACAGGTCTCAAGTGAAGAATAAAGAACTTGCATTCGAGAGGCTTCAAAAAAAACTGAAGGAACTAAATAGAGAAAAGAAGGTACGAAAACCTACAAAGAAACCCCTTCGTGTCAAAGAAGAAATACTGAGAGATAAGAAAAAACTGAGTGAAAAGAAAAAATTAAGAGAAAAAATGCAGTATAAAGAAGATTCGGAAACCGACAAAAGTGAGTAGAATAAATGTCCCCAATTCGTATTAAGGGTCGATTTCTTCAAAGAACCTCAATAGTATTTGAATGGATTATTCATTCTTTTGCCACTTCAATTCCACTACTCTACATTTTTATCCTTATTTATGAGAATATTACTTGATACCCACCTTTTTCAAAGTAATGGAAATGTCGTCTTTCTCCTCAGAGACCAAAGACCCTGGACTAAATATGGTAACGGAATCTTCATAGCTCGTATACTCCCAATTCTTTCCGGTATTTAAATCAATTACAATATCTCCACCAATCTCTTCAAGGTTTTGTGGATAGTATCCATTCTCAAGTCGATAAGAACAAACGATGCTCGACAAATGTAGAATCCTTATCTTTGTGATATTCTCTAATTCCCTTCGGTACATGGAAAAGATGTTTGGAATCATTACAGTTGAGAAGATATTCTTTTTTGCATAGTCTTTCATGTTTTCCCGAAGGGCGTCTTCGGTTTTCCTAACTTCTTTCACATCTGTTTTTTGCATTCTGGATTTTATCTCAATCTCCTTCATTTTATCGACAACATTATCCATAAATCTAATACTTCTCGATAACGCAAGTTTGGGGGACATGAAATGCTGCCAACAAAAAAGACGAAAGAGTACTATTCTTAAAAGTTTGTTTTTCTTAAATCCCCACCAATCCCCAAAAATAGATCCGTAATCTTCGCCTGCCTTGCCAAATGTGATTTTTATGAGTCTCATCTCGCCACCTAACGCTGTTGTAAACATTGGCCAGTCCTTTTCCAACTCACCTAATGTGTGAGAGATTGACTCTAATTGTCTATTATTAAAAGCTCCTGACGAAAGCCCTGCCTCCATAACACTGTAAACCCGACTAAAAACAACAGTACCAACCATGTGATTTATTAGAGAGGGATTCCCAGAAGCTATGTGCTTTCCAAAAATAGCCACGCTCAGTATATCTTCTATGGCTTTGTCTGTTTTTCCTTGTTCTAGTTCATTTAAGGCCTCCTCACACACCAAAGCAGAAATTCTCACCAACCTCATAAAATCGGATATATCCCCTCCTACACCTTTTTCGTAATCATATGGGATATAACAAAAATCCTGCTGGGCTCCCTTTCTGAGCTGTTCAACTACCTCCTTTTCTTTACCAACTTCTTCTGTCAACTCCATCGCAGTCAAATAATTATCCCAGGCGTTTCCTTTTTCCTTCTGTTCTAATGCCCTTAACTCCTCAATAGCTTCTTTTCCAGCCTTCTCGAGTGCAGAAGAAGCGTACCAATCTCCTATTGATCCTGTAAAAAATAATAAGATTCCAAGCACAACTATCGTTACTACAATATTAATTGTTACCTTAACAAATCTCCTGGATCTCAAAGACATCTCTACCTCCTATAATGAATATTCCGTTGCACCTAATTATATGTCTTGAATTAAAAACCTTTCTATTATCTAATTTTAGACCTTAGCGGTAGTTTTGTCAAGAATTTTTGGGAGGTTTCAAGAAAACAATAGGGAATAATTGCTATTCTATATTGTAGATAAGGTAGAAATAACAAAGGAGGTATTATGAAAAGGTGTGTCCTAAGTATTATCCTTATTCTTGGATTGCTGAATTTCTGGGGATTTAAGAATAAAGACCCAGAATCTATTATCAGTACAACTGCAGACCGAATCGGTGTTTGCAACCCTATAGTATATAAGAATCTTACAATATTTCCCCTTACGCTCTGGAAGGGTCGCGACAGTAAATCCATCATTACACTGGATGAGGCATTCAAAAAAAACTATATCGAGATAAAGGAAAAGGATCAAAGTGATGTTAATACAGTAATCCTCATCAACAAATCAAAATACTATATCTTTATCCTCGCAGGTGAGGTTATCACAGGCTGCAAACAGGATAGGATGGTAAGCGAAGATTGTCTTATACCACCTCATAGTGGGAAGATTCATTTGAAGGTTTACTGTACAGAACATGGGCGTTGGACTTCCCAGTCAAAAAAATTCGCAAGCGGAGGAATTGCAATCAATCCATCAATGAGAGAAGCAGCCAAAGCAACAAAAAGTCAGAGTGAAGTGTGGGCTCAGGTGGAAGAAAAAAGAGGTGAGGTCGGGGCAGCAGCTTCACCCACTGATAGGTACATGGACATTATACAGGACAATAAGATATCAGGTGAAGTAAAACCGTACATTGATAAGTTTTCGAACATCCCCAATGTAAGTGGATGGAATACAATTGGTGTTGTTGCAGCAATTGGTGATGAAATAGTAGTTGTCGACCTCTTTACGAATCATAAACTCTTCAAGAAATTGTGGAAAAAACTTATAAAATCGTACGCACTCGACGCAATAAATAGATGCCCCTCAGGCAAGCTTTCAAAGAACGATGTGCGTAATTTTATAAAAGAACTAAACGACATAGGATTGTGTGAAAGAGATACTGATGGAACAGGTGATGCCTATACAATAAACTGTGATAACAGCTTTGGAACAACTCTTATTTTTGATGAAAAGATAGTGCATCTCGACCTTTTCCCCCGCAGAAAAACTCATTCAATAAAATGCGTCCCAATGCTTGACATCAGAAGAGAACAGTAGGGCGAAGGACGACTGTGAAAGAGAGTAAGGACTAAGGAGTAGGGGGAGTAAGTAGTAAGGAGTATGGAGAAGGCAGAGGACGGACGATGGACGATAAGGATAAAGGAAGTTGGCCCTCCGGCAGGCTCAGGACTGGAAGTGAGCTACGCTGGAAATGATTGCTCCGCAATGGAATGTATCTTCAACAAGCTCAGGATGGAATTGAGCCAAAGGTTGGAATTTGCAGAAAACCGCAGTACAGCAATACTGCAGAACCACAACCCGTAACACGCAACAGTGACATATAATGGATGACATCAGACCTGAGATATAAGACCAAAAACGAAAAATAGAGAACACCATCAAGGATAAACCCCGTTAGAAAGTCAATTTTCTAACGGGGTAACTTGTATGGGGTTCTTCTTTTTCCATAAAAAGAAAAGTTTTTTGTTGACAAAAAGTGAAAATAGATATACATTCTACAACAAAATTCTTAGGTATGATAAAGATTACATAGGAGGAGGATAGAATGTTGTTATCAGATTATGTAAAGGGGGAAAATATTATTATTGACTTCAAAAGCGATGATAAGAATACCCTGATAAAAGAGATGTCAGAAGTCTTAACAGTAAGCGGAGGAGTTATTGGCAAAGAAAAATTTATAGAAGGAATTATGGAAAGAGAGGAAATAGAGAGTACAGCTATTGGTAATGGAGTTGCAATTCCACATACAAGAGGCGAGTTTTGTAAGCAACTCACTATCAGCATTGCCAAAATAAAGGAAGGTATCGATTTCAAAGCAATCGATGAAAAACCTGTCTATCTGGTTTTTATGATTGCAGCACCAGCTGAAGCAAAAAAGGAATACCTCCAGGTGATAGCAAAAATTGCAAGATTCTTAAGATCTGAGAATAACAAGAAGAAGATTTTGGATGCGAATACAAAAGATGATGTTCTTCAGGTTATTGGGGACTTTGATGCGAGTTTTCCTGGCGTAGAAACAGTTAAGACAAAGGACGGTAGAGTTATACATAAGGAGATGTAGAAGATAGAGAATACTATCAAGGATAAAGGATAAAGGTTAAAGTAAAACCTGCACACAAAACACACAACAGAGAACATACAACAGAGGATAGAGGTCAGAGAACAGAAGGCAGAAGACAGAGGGCAGAGAAAGATAGTAGGGAGTAAGGAGTAGGGCGTATGGCGTAAGACGAAGGATGAAGGACGAAGGACGCAGAAGGATAAAGTAATATGAACATAAGATTGGGATGGAAGATGAAAGACAGGAGAGTACAAGACACAAGACATGAGACATAAGACCAAAGATAGGAGACAGTAAACAGTAAACCCGCAACCTGTAATACGCAACTCGTATCACGTATCACGCAATTCGCAACCCTCAACAGAAATTTCTGTTTTTTTTGTTTAATAAATGCGATTTCTCTTGACTTTTGATAAATATTTTCCTATAATTTATTGATGTTGAAATCTTGGGCGATTAGCTCAGCTTGGTTAGAGCGCTTGCTTGACATGCAAGAGGTCAGCCGTTCAACTCGGCTATCGCCCACCATAAGAACGTATAAAATATGAACTTAGAAGATGTGGAATTCGGAAGAGTAATTAATGAAAATAAAAATCGATTTAAATGGTATAAAGGAATTAGATATAGAGAAGGGTGTTACCGCACTAAAGGTATTCACTGGTCTCAATTCCCCAGGAAATAGAAAACCAATCGCTGCAAGATTTAATGATACATTGATTGACCTTTCATCTCCTTTAAAGGAAGAGGGTAGGCTAAGCCCTGTTACCTTTAATGATGAGGAAGGGAAAATTGTCTACTGGCATTCTACTTCTCACATTATGGCACAGGCAGTAAAAAGACTCTTTCCAGATGTAAAACTGGCAATTGGACCAGCTATTTCAGATGGTTTTTACTACGATTTCTATACGAGTCAAACCTTTTCCCCAGATGATATGAGAAAGATAGAAAAGGAGATGGAACACATTATTAAGGAAAATCTTCCCTTCGAAAGGATCATAATGTCAAAAGAGGATGCTGTTGCTCTTTTCAGCAAAGGAGGGGAGAAATTCAAACTTGAACTGCTTGACGAACTTGAAGGGGATATCTCTGTTTATAAAAACGACAAATTCGTTGATCTTTGCAAGGGACCACATGTTCCCAGAACAGGCGACATTGGCGCATATAAATTACTTTCCATATCAGGTAGTTATTGGAAGGGTGATGAGAAAAAGGAAAACCTTCAGAGGATCTACGGCGTTTCCTTTGAAACAGAGGACGAACTTAAGAAATACTTACAACTATTAGAGGAAGCAAAGCAGAGAGATCATAGAAAACTCGGGAAAGAACTCAGTTTGTTTTCTCTACATGAGGAAGCAGGATCAGGTCTTATATTCTGGCATCCGAAGGGTGCGACCCTCAGGAGGATAATAGAGGATTTTTGGAAGGAAGAACATTTGAGGAATGGTTACGAACTGGTAATGACACCACATATCGCAAAGGCAGGACTATGGCAGACATCCGGGCACTATGATTATTACCTTGAAAATATGTATACCTTTAAAAAAGAAAACGAGGAATTTGTAATTAAACCTATGAACTGTCCGGGACACATACTTATCTATAAATCGAAAATCCACAGTTATCGTGACCTTCCCATACGGTATGCAGAATTAGGAACAGTTGTGCGAGATGAATTATCTGGCGTTCTTCATGGTATGTTACGAACGAGGGAGTTTACAATAGATGATGCCCACATTTTCTGCACGGAAGAACAGATGAATGATGAGATTCTTGGAGTTTTAAGATTTGCACGAGGAATGACGAAAACCTTTGGATTCGACAAACTCGGTTATGAGCTCAGTGTACGGGACTCGGAATGCAGAGATAAATATGCAGGATGTGATGAAGATTGGGAAAAGGCAGAGTTATCCCTCAAGAAGGCTCTTGAAACCGATAACCTGGATTATAAAAGAATGGAAGGAGAGGCAGTCTTCTATGGTCCGAAGATCGATATTCAACTGTACGATGCTTTAGGAAGAAAATGGCAAGGACCGACCATTCAGTTTGACTTCAACCTTCCAGGACGTTTCGGTGTAACTTACATTGGAAAAGATGGTAATCCACATAGTGTATTTATCATCCACAGAACAGTTCTTGGTTCAACAGAGAGATTCATAGGTGGGCTGATAGAACACTATAAAGCGGACTTTCCTATCTGGCTTGCACCAGTCCAAGTAAGAATTATGACTATTACAGATAAATCTGTAGATTATGCAAAGAAGGTAAACAAGATCCTTATATCTCACAAAATACGGACTGAACTGGATATGAGAAATGAAAAGATAGACTTCAAGGTCCGCGAAGCAGAAGAGGGAAAAATCCCTTATATGGCAATTATTGGTTCAAGGGAAGAAAAGGAGAATACGGTCTCTATAAGAGAAAGACACGGGAAGAAACGTGGAGTTCTACCTATCAACGAATTTGCTGCAGAGATAGAGAAGAAGTGTAAAGAGAAAACTTAATTAAAGGAGGTGTTGAACATAAAATACAAAAAAGAAAGAAAACCCCCAAAAAACTATAGAATAAGGTCAAATAAAGTTTTAGTAATCGATGACAACAAAAAAAACCTTGGGGTTATGCCAAGAGACGATGCTGTCAAATTGGCAAAAGAACGTGGATTAGATCTGGTAGCAGTAAACATAGAACATATTCCACCTGTATGCAAAATTCTTGATTATGGAAAATATATTTATATGAAAAACAAGCAGCAAAAAATATCGAAGGAAAAACAGAGAATCATTCAGATAAAAGAGCTGAAATTTGGACCGGAAACAAGAGAGCACGACTACAATGTGAAAATAACACATGCAAGGGAATTTTTACTGGAAGACAAAAAGATGAAACTGACTGTTAGATCTCGAGGAACGGAAATAATCTAGTCGTGTACGAGCAGCAGAGTTCTCATAAAAATAACTAAGGCA
>SDBS01001596.1_pt1 | contig 23045 bp, 24 predicted proteins | sample 2277091 | NCBI WGS metagenome assembly SDBS01 (sample SAMN10404972, study PRJNA504765) | marine sediment metagenome | isolation source: marine sediment core GS10_PC15, 163 cmbsf | place: Arctic Ocean: Southern Knipovich Ridge | collected 2010
ATGAGTTTGTTCCATACCAAGCTTAGCAGCGGGAAATTTTATTCCTATGAAAGCCAAATCACCATAACCTTTTACGAGCATTTCTATTACTAATTTGGCAGAACTCTCAGCACAATCACCTATACCGAAAGACGAAACAGTCAATGCGCCCACAAAAACGTGAGAGAAGGAGCCTATTGAAAGATCGCTTAATGTGGGTAAGCTTGAATGTACCGGTGCTTGTCTCAATATTGCTAAATGCTTCGAGGTTTCCATTCGGTATTCTTGCAAACTTAATTTGAAATTGGTTAGTGCTTTAGGTACAGACTGGTGACTGTGATAATATGGTTGAGATACTCTAGGGACAATGTCGTTTGAAGTAAATATGTGCAACCGCACTTTTTCTACCAACTGTTGCATTTCTGCTGTGGATATATTTTTCGGCAATTAAATTTCCTCTTCTACAATAAAAGCCGCATTAATAGCGAACTTCAGCATTTATTGCATTTGCATTTTTATCATACATAAGATTATAAACCTCTAAACCTATGTCTTTACACTCTTGCACGGTATAAACAGATGAAGGAAGTTTTGGATACAAAACTTCAGAAATAGTTGTTTTCACTCCTGCGCGTAACGGGTCAAAATCGCGCCAATTTGGCACCAATTTTTCTTTTAGTTTTTCTAACAGATCTTTTGCAACTAAACGTACCTCCGCCATGTCGTCAGGATTAAGTTTGTCTTTGCTCAACAAATCAAAGATTTCCAATTCATCTTCGGCAAGCCCCTCTTTGACGGCACGCCCCTCCTCTTCAGTCAAATCTTTTGACAACTTCATCAAGTCGTTCAAAAGCTGGTCAATATCATGTGCGCCACTATTGTATTCTTTCAGTATCGAATCCAAACGTTCCATAAATCTTACTCGTTTTCTGTTTTGTCGCACCATCTCTTTGATTTTATCTTTTAACTCAGCTGTCAAACTTTCCGCTTGGATATTCTTGTTATCTAGCTTCGCAAAAAATGCATGCAATGCATCAGCATCAAGAGCACTCAAATCGCACAGCCGTTTATTTTGCGTTATGACATATTCGCCAGCGTGAATAGAGCGATCTAATAAATCTTCCAAATCTTTCTTTACTCGCGAAACATCCATGCTCGCCATGCCTACATCCCTAATTCGTGATGCGATAATTCGAATGGCGATCACTTCTTCATAATAATCATCCGCTGACGGATCAGGAAGGAGTGATCGATAGGTGCTGTCAATATCTTCAGCCAAATTAAGAAATTTCTTTTTCTTTTCTTGATCGCCTACAATCGTATTGACCGCATGTTCAATCAGCAATAATTTTTCTTCCGCTGGCGTACTAAGTATTTTCCCGATATCAATATTTTCACTTTGTAAAAATTCTTTCCCCTTCTGAAGGACATTCTTCAATAGCACCAGTAGCTCATCTTTGCTTCTAATTATTGCATCACCGCTGTTAGCTGATGAAGCATAGATTGCTAGAGCCTTTTCTATGTTTTTAAACACACCAATATAGTCTACAATCAAACCATTCTTCTTTCCGGGCGCAACCCGATTGGCACGAGCAATTGCCTGCATCAATGTATGATTCTTGAGTGGCTTGTCTAAATATAACGTAGAGAGATTCGGGACATCAAAACCGGTCATCCACATCGCGCAAACAAACACAATGCGTAAATTGCTATCGGTTTCTTTAAACTCATCTTCAAGTGAAATAACTCTTCCATCCTTAGAGGTTTTGCGGAGAATGCGTTCACGTATTGGCTTCACATCAATATCAAACTCTTCCATATCTGTTATTTCGTTTTGATTGTTGCCCAAGCTGACCATTACCGCCATATCAACATGCTCATGCCGATCTAATTGTTCCTCAATTTTCCTACGCTCATAATCATCGGTAGCGCGGCCTAAATCCATATGTAATTTACCAAGGTAACGCTCCCATGCTTTCTTGACCTTGTCATACATTCGAAACGTTGTTTTCTTGTCCACAGACACGACCATTGCCTTACCGTTATATCCTCGTCCTACAAAATGCTGAACGATATCACGCGCAATGGCATTCAAGCGGTCTTCGCGCGTTACCAAATGATAAAAGGTAGAAAATTCTTGTTCGAGCTTTACCTCTTCATCATCATTGAGATCATAAAAATCCATCATCTTATTGACTTCATCTTCCAACCGGTCATTCACATTTTCTAACCGTGGCACACGATTTTCATAATATAATGGCACAGTTGCGCCATCTCGTACAGAATCGCCAAAGTTGTATACCGAAACATATTCGCCAAAAGTCTCGCGTGTTTTCTCCTCGCCTTGTTGCATTAGCGGTGTTCCGGTAAAGCCGATGAAAGAAGCATTAGGTAATGCTTTACGCATGTTCTGTGCCATACAGTCATACTGTGTACGATGTGCTTCATCGGTCATCACGATAATGTCATCACGCTTTGATATAGGACCTTCTATATTTTCAAACTTAAAAATTGTTGTAAAAACTTGTCGATGATCAGCTCTTAAAAGCTCTTTGAGATTCTCAATTGAAGAGGCTTGAACCTCTTTTTCATAAACTGCACCTACATTCGCGAAGCTTTTATATGCTTGCCTATCAAGATCTTTTCGATCAGTCACAATCACAAAAGTAAAATTGCCCTGCACTTTACGTAACACTTTTTGTGATAAATACACCATAGAAAAAGACTTGCCAGAACCTTGCGTATGCCAAAAAACGCCAAGCTTGCCTTCGTTCTGTTTTCTATCTATAACTTTCTGAAAAGCACGGTTCACACCGTAATATTGGAAATATCGTGGAACGATCTTTTTTATTTCTCCCACGGACTCGTCATATAAAATAAAATTTTCAAAAATATCCAGCATTCGCTTTTTATCACAAATACCGCGAATAAAAGTAGAAAGGTCTTGCTTTGGCTTTTCATCTTCACTCTCAACCTTCTTCCACTCACTAAAGAATTCAAAGGGCGAAGTTAGCGAACCAAACTTATTTTCAATGCCATTGGAAATAAAAATACCCATGTTATACCAAAAAAGTTTTGGGATTGTTCGCTTGTAATCACGCAAGTTATGTTGATATGCATCTACTAGGCTTTTATGTGATGCTTTAAGCTCGAGCAAGACCAAAGGAATGCCGTTAACAAACAATACCACGTCCGGCCGACGAGTATACATTTCGCCAACTACCCACAGCTGTGAAACACACAAAAAGTCGTTATTGCTCGGCGTTTGATAATCAAAAAACCGGACAACTACATCTTCAAATTCACCATCTTTTCCTGCCACTTGCACACTCGCACCATCACGTAATAATGCATAGACTGCTTTATTGGCATTCACGAGTGACAAATGCGACCGGTCACGCATCACCTGCTCTACCGCCTGATCCAGTGCATCGGTTGGCAATTCAGGGTTGAGTCTTTGCAATGCCGGCAGTAAGTATTTTTTCAAAACCACATCGCCGCGATGCTCGCGTCCAAGCTTAGCGTCATCTTTGTCGGAATACGCATTAATATGGCAAGCCGAATCCTCCCAAACATCTTTGATGAGTTTAATGACTGGTTGTTCGACTAGATTGTTTTCTGTGAATTGGTTCATGTTTTTAGTCCGATAAATTCAAGAAAACGCTCTCCTTTTTCTGAAATTTTGAATGTTTGTTGTCCAGTGTCTTCTATTAGGTTATTTACTAGTAAAGCATTAAAAATAGCCTCTTTTTCGGCTAAAATATTAGAGTCTTGAATTGATAAAAAATACCCTTGAATAAAATTATCTTTTGTCGATGTTTTTAGTGAAATACTATTAAACCATAACAGCGCCTGCTTCGTATTAAAAACTAAAAAATAATTTAGATATGCAAACTCATATAGTTCGGATCTTTCGACTAAAATTTTTATTAGTTGTTCTTTATTTTGATCGTCATTGTGTAACGTACGTATATATTGTTCTATATTGTTAGCTTGCTGTGTTGTCAATGTAATGCCTTGTTCTTCTAGGTTTCCTAACATTTTTTCTTTTAGACCTATAGAGGAAGGCTTGTCATGCTGAGAAATCTCAAGTGGACCAGCTCTCAATGACTTAATATTCTCAAGAAATATTTTTAATGATCCAGAGAATTTAAAAATAAAGATCAAAGAAATAATTAAGATAATTATAGGCCATGATAAAAAAAGTGCTAAATAAGATCTTATTAGCTTCCAATCTTCTATGTTGGTGTGCGAAAAGGACTGAGCAATCAAACTTCTTTTAATGAAAATAAATAAAATCAGTAAAATTAAAAACATTACAGTGACATGTTTTTTTATATTTAATTTATTATAAAAATTCAATAATTTTTCTTTCATAAATCGTATTTCACCTCTCGTTTACCTGTAACTATCTGGGGGATAAAAAGATCGCGGATTTTTGATAGATTATTGTTTTTATATTTTAGTTTTCCTACGAGATCGAAAATCGGTGAAATATTTTCTGAAAAATTTTCCATAATTTTAGTAGGAGCGTGCACTAGTTGTAATTCCATCAAGTCTTTAGGGTAAACATGTGGCTGGGCAGATCCTCTTTGTAATTGTGAAATTTCTTCCTGCTTGTTTTTTAAAAATAAGTAGAAAAAGTAAACGTGTTCGTTCAAATTTGTATCTATATATGAGCAATCAGAGGCCCAGATGTTTTGAAAATACAACCTAGTAAACCCTGCGTTAGCCCCTGATGCGCTAACTGTAACCACTGGCCCCTTAGTGTTTGGTATATTGTGAAAATAAGCTGGTTCAAGTCCACCGGCAACTACAGGAACATCCCCGTCAACAATTGTGTCTCGTGTAATATTCTTCCCTTTTTTTATTTGTATTTCATCGCCCAACCTCTTCACTTCCCACCCGTCAGGTATTTTCCCATATTCAGTTTCAGAATCTACAAAACGAACTTTTTCGTGACCAGGAAATTTGAATTTCACAAACCATTCTTGATAAAGTCGCTGTGCCATTTCCTCCAAAATCTTGATTCGTTTTTCGTTGTTTTCAATTAGGTCGTCGTAAGCAGAAAGAATAGATGCAATGCGGGTTTGAGTGTTTTTATCAGGTAATGAAACTAATGTACTTTTTATGAGAGGTATTCGAAGATTGCTTACTGTTGATCCCGTACCATTCGATTGCTTAAACTGTTTTTGGACAGCAGCTGAAATAAGCTGATACAGTAAGAATCTATTATCAATGGTATCTAGTGGGTGAATGAGCACTACTCTTTGCCCAAGACATATTTGCTCATCTGTCGATAGATATCCAACTGATCCAATCGGCGCTTCTCTAGAGAGAATGCAGTCACCTTTTTGAGGCATTGCCCGCTTAGTCCTTTCTTCAAATGTCTTTCTGCTGACATAACTAACTTTTTCTTTTACTATCCTTCCGTTAGATAGATTAAAATTTCTTACAGCAAAGATCCCTTCGCTTGTCCACTTTGGAGTAGAGTGCGGGCAGTCTATGATTTCAGCGATATCCCCTAATCTGTGTTTCTCCCAGGCTCTCATAAAATCTTTTTCCAATCCGCTTGAATTTTATTTTCTAATTCATGCGCTTCATTAGTTAATTTGGTAAATTCGCCCATTAACTCTTGCATGCGTGCAGCAAAATCAACATCATCCATTTCTTTTTCTACTATCTCTACATAACGTCCGGGATTAAGCGAATAATCGTTAGCTTTGATTGCTTCTAGTGTCGCGACTTTACATCGGCCTTTGATATCTTCATATTTGCCGCAGCCTTCTTCGTTACGATACCGACGTACTATGCCGGCAATTTCTTTTATTTGATCTGCGGTCCAGGTGTTATGTGCGCGATCAATGGGAGTGAAAATATCTTGGGCATTGATGAAAAGGATTTTGTTTTGTCGATCCGTACCAATTTTTCCCTTATCAAAAAACCATAGCGTGCAAGACAGGGTCGCATTCATAAACATATTTGATCCGACTGAAATAATGATATCAACAAAGCCAGCATCTACCATTTTACTGCGAATCACTTTTTCTTTATTGCCTGCATCACTCGCACTATTGGCCATCACAAATCCTGCGCGTCCTTTGTCGCTCAATGCGCTAGCAAATATCTGCATCCATAAATAATTGGCATTGCTGATTTCTCCTTTACCGGTAAGCGGCAGGCCATAATTGTAACGTTTGTCTCCCTGCAGCCGCGCCGGGTCTATCACCTTTTGACCGTTTTTGTCTTTGCCCTTCACGTTGAACGGAGGGTTAGCAAGCACATAATCAAATTGACCAATGCTTTTGTGCGGGTCTTCATAAAATGAGTTGGCAAGTTCAATCTTTCCAGAAAGCCCATGGATGGCAAGATTCATTTTCGCCACGCGCATATTGTTGGCGCCTTTTTCTTGGCCATAAATGCCAACTTCTTCCATGATTGGTCGTTTGTTTTTCTGATGCTCTGCTACAAAGCTTGCTGACTGTACAAACATACCGCCAGAACCGCATGCTGGGTCAAATATTTTGCCGTGATAAGGCTCGATGACTTCAACCAATAATTTAACAATAGATTGCGGCGTAAAAAATTCGCCGCCCTTCGCCCCTTCAGAACGAGCAAACTCGCCCAAGAAATATTCATAAATTCCACCAAAAGCATCGCCCTCGATGTCGTCGGGAATTTGATTAAAGTTTTTGAGCAATGTCAGAAGAATGCGGCTATTTTCTGCTGGCTGAGACGAAAGCTTTGTATAATCCTGCGGAAGAATGCCAACCAGCTCGCGGTTTTCTTCTTCGATGGTCTTCATTGCATCGTTAATGGCTTTGCCGATATTTTCACCCTCCGGCATGTTCGGGAATATATGGCACGCCTCGTTGTTTGTAATGATCAGGGGTAATTGGCGCTTGTCGGCCAGAAGCTTTGGCGCGCTCGGCATCAATTTCTTTTTTTGCGCGTCTGAATTTTACATCAGCAAACTTAAGAAAAATGAGACCTAAAATTGGCTCAGCTATTTCGTTGAGTTTCAACTCTCCATTAGCACGCAGCTGTTCTGCTGCCGCCCATAGTCTTTCATGTAATTGTTTTTGGTTTATTGTCATAGTTTTGTTTCATTCAATCATTTTAATGTCTTATAGTATAATAGACTGCAGTATAAAGTCCTATTGTTTCTATTAAAAAAGTGATCTGTCAAATATTTATTGGACAAGTCTCTGTTATAGGCCTCGAGCCAGATGAATGTTTCCAATAAATGCCTTACAGATCATATCTAGCCAAAAACCAATGAAGGAAGTGAGTATGTCACAAATTGTGACCAACTGAAATCACTCTCTGCGGATGAAAAACTCTATAAAACAAAGATAAAAGGTAGCTTATAGGTAGCATTTAGAAATAATTGAAAATTAATTACAGCGTACAACCCTTGCAAAAACTGGTGCCGGAGAGGTGAGTCGAACACCCGACCTACTGATTACGAATTAGAAAATCAGCCTTTTTAATGGTTTCTACATTCTTTGAATAGTTTTGAAAAGTCCTTTATTTACGGGCCATATGGGTTATAATAAGTCAGAAGTTCTTTGAAGGAATTTTAAACATTTCTTCTACATAGTTTCTACATGGTGAGTATAACAATGAAATTAACAAAAAATAATGTTGATAAGATAAAGCCGCCACAAAAAAGCGCGCAGGCATTTTATCGTGACGATAAACTTATGGGGTTTGCTGTAAGAATAACAAAGAATGGCATAAAAAGCTTTGTTGTAGAAAAATCAATTCATGGCAAAGTAAAACGTATCACATTGGGGCGTTACGGTGAATTGACCGCAGAACAAGCCCGCAAAGAAGCCCAGAAGCTTTTAGGCAAGATTGCTATGGGTATTGATCCGATTGCTGAACGCCAGTTTACTAAAGTTAAGTCCATTACTCTAGGAGCAGCCTTTGACGATTATTTAAAGACAAGAAAATCACTAAAACCGAAGACACTTTATGATTATAAAAACATCATGCATGCTGCCTTTTCGGATTGGAAAGATAAACCATTGTTATCTATTACCAAAGATAAAGTTTCCAAACGTCATGTTTCTCTTGGCGAAGAACGTGGAAAAGCTTATGCAAATTTAGCAATGCGAATATTAAGAGCTATATTTAATTTCGCAGCGGGTCAGTACGAAGATTCACAAGGTAATTCTTTGATTACAGAAAATCCAATTAAAAGGCTTTCACAAACCCGAGCTTGGTATAGAATTCAAAGAAGGCAAACATTTATTAAAGCTCATGAGCTTCCTGCCTGGCATCAATCTGTTATTAAGCTGAAAAATGAAACATTGAGAGATTATTTGTTGTTAATCTTATTTACTGGTTTAAGAAGACAGGAAGCTGCGAAACTAAAATGGGAAAACATAGACCTTAAAGACAAAACATTAAAGATTAGTGATACCAAGAATAATCAAACCCATGAGCTACCGCTATCAAATTACCTTTTTGACCTACTAAAAAGTCGCAAAGAGAATATTATAAATGACTATGTTTTTCCTGGAAGCGGTGAAAACGGATACATAATTGAACCACGCGTACAAATGGCAAATGTCATAGAAGAATCAAAGGTACAATTCACCATCCACGATCTGCGTAGAACTTTTATAACTATAGCAGAGTCTTTGGATATCTCTGTTTATGCTTTAAAAAAATTACTTAACCACAAAATGAGCAGTGATGTTACTGCTGGCTATGTTGTGATTGATGTCGAAAGGTTAAGGAAGCCCATGCAAATGATCACTGATTATTTGCTAAGCAATATTTATAAAAAATATTGACCCGCATATTTCCTATTCCCGCTGCAGCCAAATAATAATTCAAAGGACTGAAAACCCTCGTGTCCCTGGTTCGATTCCTGGTCTGGCCACCATAAAACACGGGCATTCAAGCAAAGCAAGCCATTCTTATATTTTTATGTGTCGTATATGTGTCGTATATATAGTGGATTTTCTAGCAACCGCAAACATATAGATTGTACTATATGCTGTTTGGCAAATGACAATAAAAACCTCCCTCTATTTAACAACTATGAAAGCATAGAAGCTACCAGCTTGTAGTAAATCCAGCATATGTAAGTAAATTTAGCCAACAATGTCATTGCATTTCGAACGTGAACATTTATCATAAGAATTTTATAATAAGGATTTTTACAGGATATAACCATGATAATGCATATAATAATTAGTAACTTAGTTGCTATTGGGGTTTTAATCTTTGTTTTCTATGTTAAACGTGATATTACAAATAAATTTGATTCTAAGCTAGAAAACCAGAAATCTAGTTTGCAAAAATCCATAGATAAACACAAAATTTCTTTTACATCGTGGCATAACAAACGTATAGAAGCGATGGAAGAAATATATGCTAGTTTTTGTGCTGCTGATGAGGCATTTCAGACGTTGACACGCTCCCAATATAATTCTTCTATAACACAAAAAGAGACATTGTATGAAGAAAGCATAAGGTGTACTGATGCAGCTAGAGAACTAAATAAAGCACGGGATATTCTTCGTCAAAACGCCTTATATGTTAGCGAGAAACTATATGAATCTTTTGAATCAACGATTAATCATTACGGTAAACAAGTTTTGGATTTTCAACAACTATCAATGGGGGTAGATTTCTGTCAACACATTGCGAATGTGAAAGAAGATGATATTGAAACATTAGACAAGTATTTAAAAAGAATCGAAGAAAATAAATTTGGGTTGAGAAAGATAAACCAATCATATCTTATGGATTTAAAAAAAGAATTGATACGGGATATTCAGAAAATCATTTCAATTCAAGGGTAGCATTATGACGTTATTTGTGCATTTATTTCAGGAGGCAAATATTGGATGTAATTTTCATCATCTATATCACCATTGCCTGTTGGTTTTGAGTCATCATTCCGCATAAAACTTTCCTTTTTTTGTCTCACAAACGTTCGTTTATGTAACACCACAAAATCATGGTTAAATCACTTGATTTTGTGTTTCTTAATCGGTTTCATAAACCATGTAAATCATACCAGCAGCAATTCTCAAAATTAACAACTACCCTCTTCTTTTCCTTTCGTGTAATTTATTGCAACCAACTTTGGCAAATAATAATCTATTGCAACGGCCTTTGGCAATATTGCAATTGACTAACGTTCTACTGTCTGCAGCTGGTTTTGCCTGCAATTCAGCAAGCAATTTCTTTAAGCTAAAAAGATGCATAAATATTTCCTCCAAAAAACACATATAAAACATAAAAATTCTAGCATTTGTAAGCCTATCAGGCTATACGGTGTTTTTTACTATAGTGATCTTTACCGTATTGCGAGAATCTACAAAAGCTGGTAAAACTGCGCTCACCAATAACAAAAAAATAAGGAGTAATAATTATGGCAATGCCTGCAAATATGTGGCTTACTGATGCAGACGGTAAAGCAATCCAAGGTGGATGTACGATCAAAGGTCGTGAAGGCAGTGTGGACATAATTGCGATAGATCACAACGTAATCATGCCTTTTGATAGCGACACAGGCGCGAATACTTCACCACGAAAACATGCGCCATTTACTATTGTTAAAGCAATTGACGATAGTTCACCGACGCTGCAAAAAGCCTGCTGTAATGGTGAGATTCTGCAAAGCATCAAAGTCAGCTTATATAAAATTAATGATCTGGGGCAGGAGAAAGAATACTACAGATATACTTTCAGTAGAGCTAAAGTGGTATCAGTCAGCCCTATAATTAGAACCAATTCAGACGTAATACACCTTGAACAAGTATCATTCAGCTATCAAACTATTCGATGGGATTATCTAGATGGCAATATCGGTTATAAGGATACCTGGCTGGAGAAACAATAAGGAGATTATTAAATGGATAATTGTCTAACTTCTAAAAAAGCCATTACTAAGTTAAATAGTTTAACTAGCGTAAAATGGGTACAGTGGCATGGTAAAAACTCTACCATTAAGCGCTGTGTTGTAACTTTAACTCCTACAGATGCTACGAATATTAATTCGCCTATGCATTATTTTATGCCATTAGGAAAACCGCCGGTTACTGACCCAGAATTGTTTGTAAAAATGTACCTAAAACCTAAAAGCAATAGCTTTATTTTCTTACCATCGGTGAAGTTTGATTTAGATAATGCACCAGAAATAGAGTTTAATCCATATCCATATGGTAATTCAGTTATAAATTTTTCAGCACGAGTTAAAGGTCAAGTTGTAGTAAGTAAGCAGGGACATATAAACAATGTGTTGATGTCGGTTAATAATCTAAAAAGTGTTGAAGTTAATGCTGGAATAACATTAAAAAATTTTAAAGATTCATTTAACATACGATTTGATTCGAATTCGAAGCAGTTAACTCTTGGGTGTTCTGTGCCGGGAGTAATCTGGACAACGACTGTTGAAATTCATGGTAATACCATAACTGCAAATATCTCACATAAGCCTGTTTATATTCCGATGCCTGGATATGACATTAAAGGACAAGTTGGATTTGAAATTAGTGGTACCATAATTCCGAGAAAGCCTGGTATGAATCCTGTGCCTGCGCATTCTGCTGTACATGCATCTGATATTAAAGCAGGACTGGAAGTTATATTGATTACGTACATTCTTCAACCGTACATAAAACTGCGTGACATGTTGGGCCCACTTGCTTCATAATCACAATATGAATAAATTGTTGAAAATATATGGCTGGTGCGCTTTATTTTGTGTTTTTTTAGGAGTATGGGTAAATTTTTTGTTAATTTACGCTCATCTTGCTAATTATACAACTTACAGCGTTGAGCTTATTGTTAACAACCTAATTGCGCTCGTAGTTATTCTTTTAATTAGCATATTTGCTTTACGAAAATGGAAACCAATCATTTGGATTGCATTTATCTATTTTTTCTTGTGGAATGCTCCAATGCTGGCATTAATGCCACAAGGCCTTCATATTATTGGCACAAGCACTTGGTCGTTAATTATTAGAGACAAATTAACGCTCATGGGAACTATTTATAGCTGGGCTGTATTTATCCTGGCTATTTTTTCTACTGTTGATGTTATGATTTTATCTAATCAACTACATTTAAAAAAACGTGCAGCGGTTAAATCTCAAGAAAAAAATTATTCTATGCATTTGTTTAACTATTTGGCTATTAGCGCAGTTATTTGCTTAGCTGCAAATATCTATTTTTATTCCCATTCTTATTTTATAAATACTGGTTTATATGAGATTGTGTTTTGTCTGGCATTAATTTTAACTGCTATTTCCGCCTGGTACAGGCAATGGTTGTTTTGCATGCTATTGTTTGCATGTTTTATGATCGGGTATTATAAAGTAATGGTTGTTGCCATTATATCCATTAAATACCTGCTGTTGCCAAATATATTTGATCTAAGTTTATTTTGGATTCAATTATTAATGGCTTATACCACGATTCTGTTTTATTTAATTTTCCTGGGCTGGGTTATTTTTTATATAAAAGAACATCTTATGCCAAGCAATAACGGTAAATAAACAACACAAAGATAGCATGCAAGTGCTAAAAGCACTCGTAGCTATCTTATATATAAATATGAATTTACTTATTAATTGACTAAACTAATACATCATTCCAGATTGTTTTTGCTTGGCGGCGATAGTTACAGGCTACGTGCTAAATCTAGCGCTTAATTTTTTTAACTTGGGTGGGTCAATTTTGTTGGCCACTAGTGGGTCATTTTACTTGGCCATTAACATCGATTTTAGCAATACAGTAAAAACAACTTCAGCTTCTCCAACTGAATAATATTTTGACTAAATTTTGATGGCAGATAATCATCTTCAATAGCTTTAACTAGATAACCACCCAATGACTGGATTTGACCATTCTTATATTTTTCAGAAGCTTTTATAATGTCAATCTTTTCCTGTATTTTATCGATATCATATTTTTTTATTAGATAACGTGATTTAGTTGGACTAATACCAAAGTCTTTGCTTAAAACACCAATGAATTCGACCTCCTCCTTTGGCTCATAAACGCTGTTTGAATTGAAAATAAATCATGGTGTTTAGCACAACCAGGGGTACATGTCTGCAAATTACAATACAAATGTCAAATCATAATAGAAATGCCATCTGTATTGACGATTTACACATAAATCGCAAGCTAGAAAGTCAGTGGATCTAAATTCACATTATATGGAAATTCAGTTTTTATTATCCTAAAAACTAATTCAGATTTAGTGCGACAATCAAGCCTCTTTTTCATGTTATTGATATAAGATTCCACCGTCCGCGGTGATAAATCCATAATACTCGCAGTAGACTTAACAGTATTACCTCGCAAGAAGCAAACCATGCACCTAGCTTCCTGGTGGGTTAGATATTTATCACCAAACTCACCGCCTAAACGATATCTTTTTGGTTTTTTGCTATCATCATCTTTCATTTTCCTCATCTCCTTTTATTTAGGTTATTTACATTCACATAGTGAACCCTCTCTCCCCTTTTGATTATCTAATACAAAACCTCTTTACATATTTACTACCTCTTTAAATCATGTGATTAATTCAGACTTGGTGAACCCTCTCTCCCCAAAATCTGTTTTAACCTTTCAATGCTGATGGGTTTGTTTTCTATAATATCTATACCTGCAGCTATACAATCATCTTTTAGCTCCTCCTTAACATAAGCAGTTAAGGCGACAATAAAACTTTTGCTACTTCTAAAACTTGCTGTTTGTCTTATTTTTTTTGTGACTGCAATACCATTTGTGTCGGGTAAACCAACATCCATCAGAATAACGTTATATTTATTTTTTTTTGCGTACTCTAAAGCTTTTTGACCATTTTTTGCTGCATCCACATTGCAACCTAGTTGCTTTAACATTATGAGGTGAGTTAGTTGTATTAATGGCTCATCCTCAACAAGTAAAACCTTCTGTATAGACATTATTTTATTCTCCATTTTCTATATTGTTTTTGCGAGCTTATATCTTTAGCTAAACAATCTGTTGCCGCTAAAAGGTGGTGTGTAGATTCCTCAATGTTATATATATACTCTTTTTGTTGCGAAGTTAGGTTTGTGGCTTCCAGTAAACGAGAAAAACCTAAAATGCATGTTGCGGGTGTGCGTAACATATGGCTAATAGCATTTGTAACTCCATATTTTCTTTTAATATCATTATATTTTCTTGTATTTAAATCCTTGTCCATATTTATCTTCTCCTTATGATTCAAATAACCATTCGATAAGTTCAATTCTAGTATTGCATCCGGTTTTTTGTTGCATGCTGGATATATAAGAATGAATAGTACTCTCTGATAACCTGAGTTTGTTCGCAATCTGTTCTATGTCAAAATGTTTAATTAAAAGTTCAGCGCATTTGATTTCCTGTGCCTCAAAATTGACATCATGCATTTGTTTTGTGGTTCTGTTTTTATCCATAAAAGCAATTTCCTCTTTATTCCCGAGCCCGAAATATCTTTTTAGATTTTCCGCATTCGGTTTTACGATTTAGAGTATCACATATGAATGATTGCTTGTCAATACCGTAAGTTGTATAATTTTTTCACATTATCCGGTATTACGATAAAGGAGAAACAAATGAACCGAGCCAAACTAAAAAAGCTTTCAGAAATCATCGAGCAGTTAATGGCGACCAAAGAGTTATCCGCAAAGAAATTGGCGAAGAAGTCAAATATCAGTTACTCTACTCTTATTCCTATTATCAATGGGAGCCGTGATTGCGGTGTGCTAAAGCTGGCAGCGTTAGCTGAGGCATTAGATTGTACTCCGAATACGCTTTTGAAAGGAATCTATAGTGAAAAACGCCATAGAATACCAGATGGTTTACAAACAAAATATCTGGCAGCATTTATTTCGGTTATTTCAGCGACTTACTGTATGTTTTATGATATTGAGACGCAAGAAGCAGTAACGACAGTATTACAGTTCCCCATACGCTGCGGACAAGGAGTGGAAGAATTTTTAGGTCATATAACCTCTTCATTACAAAAATTATCGAAAGATTTTGATAAAAAGATAGATAATAAAGAAGTCGCAGTATTCGTGTCGGTTCAGCAATATGGCAGAGCGATTAATCGAGGCAAAATACAAAAGAAAGGCAACCATTATTTTTCGAAATTTATTATTGAATCTGATGCGGCAACAAATTACAGAGGGTTATTCGGTCGAGAAAATGGTATTTGTATCACCATTAATGATGGCAATATCATAGCCTACAGTACCGATAAAGGTAAAAACATAATAAAGCTGCAAGGATACGGGTTTCCGATCTCAGATATGGCGGGAAATTTTTGGATTGGCTGTGAAGCTATCAAACATGTTATTAATGTCAAAGAAGGTATAGAAGATAGCTCTCTATTATCCGATAAAATCTTGGCTACATTTAATGATGATATAAATTATTTATCAGAATACACCATGACAAATATGGGGAAATCATATACTACAGCAAGCTCAATTGTTAAAGAGCTTATGTATCAAAAGCAAAAATCATATGAAATAGTGACTAAAAGCGCTAACCTGCTAATGCAAAGAATAAAACTGATAGATAATCAAACAAAAACTAAACTACCCATATGTGTATCCGGAGATCTTGCGTATATATATGAAAGCTTTATTCCTGAGGATAGATTGAGAAAGTTCAAAAACAATCATAATACTATTTTGTTAAATTACGGCATTGATTTTTTAAAAAAAACAATAAGCGCTGAAAAAGCACGGCCTTGAAAACATGCTTATCTCAAATCTAAAAACATCGGTATCCGGATATAAATTTAATATTTTTCTGGTTTTTGCTGTAGCGACTGGTGGGTGTTTTTATGGTTACAATATCGGTGCAATGTCAGGCGTATTGTTATTTATGCAAAATAGCATATTAATGTCGCATATAGAGGTCTCTTTATTTGTAGCAGCATTTCTGGCTGGTGTGGCTCTAGTCATGATCGTCACCGGCTTTCTTGCCGACGTTGTTGGAAGAAAAAAAGTTCTTATTTTTGCCGCATCTCTTTCTGCAATAAGCATCATCTTTATGGTTATATCTCGTAATATCTATGAACTTATTGGCGGACGATTTATAGCCGGCTTAGCTTCAGGAATGATTACGGTAACTGTGCCACTATATATATCAGAAACCATACCATCCATACTAAGAGGGCGAGCCACGCTTGCGTACCAGCTTTTTTTGTCTTTTGGGATATTGTTATCTACAATAATCTCATTATGCTTTCATCAATCTGAAAATTGGCGCGGCATATTTTTATATGCGCTAATTCCGGCTGCAGTATTCTTTCTGGCTTGTCTTTTTATATCGGAGTCTCCAAGGTGGTTAGCATCGAAAAATAATTTCAATGAAGCGCTCAAGGTGCTATTAAAAACCAGAACAAAAGAGGTTGCAAAAAAGGTCATGGATGCAATGACCTCAAGCAATAAGGTGGAGAGGAAAAACACTGCAAGAATTATTATGGATAGAAGGTTTCTGCTTCCATTAATGCTGGTGATTCTGATAGGAGTGCTAAATCAATTAACAGGAATAAATGCGATCTTACAATATGATTCCGTAATTCTATCTATAGGAGGGGTACACGTAAAAGCAATAGCTTTGCTGGGAAGCGTGATCATCACGGCTGTTAACTTCATTGCAACAATTATCGCTATTACTTTTATTGACAAAATCGAAAGAAAGAAAATTCTACGTGTTGGCCTTATTGGCATAATTTGCTGTTTGGTGATTCTTAGTTTTGCCAATTATTTTATAACCAATGATCACGTAAAAGCCATAATGACTGTTTCTGGCCTGCTCGGGTTTATTATATTTTTTGCCGCAGCACCCGGAGCTCTTATCTGGACGCTTATATCAGAGATATTGCCGCAGAAAATTAGAAGCAAGGGTATGGCTCTAACATTATTCTCTAGTTCAATGGCCGGTGCGTTGTTAACTGCCGCTTTTCTTCCATTAGAGAAAATGGCAGGATTAAGCGGTATCTTTATAATATGTACTATAACTACAATAGTGTATTTTTGTGTCAGCTTTTTTATTCCTGATACCAAAGGAAAAACTTTGGAAGAAATTGAAGATAACTTTTTAAGAAATAATGGTAAAGAAAAAAATGTCAAGCAAAGAGCTTAAATTTGAAGTCTACCAAGAGAAAGATTTAACCTGGGAACAGCATAATAAAATTCATGAGGCCTTAAATACAGCCTATGGTTACCGTACTAATGCATTTGCAAACAAAACCTACTCATATCATCCGCCATTAAAAAGAATCATATGTGTTTTGGATAATAAAATAGTTGGTCACACCTCAATACTAGACGCGCATTTGATTTATAAATCAGAGCACATTAAATTTGCCGGTATTGGTATGACGCTGTCTTTAAAACCATTTTTAAACCTTGCGTATCAGCTAAGACAGCGGGCTGTTAGTATTTGCGCGCTTGAGAAATACCCTTTTGCCATAGGGCGAGTTAAAAACTCTAAAAAAGTAAAAAACAACTTACAGAATCTTGTTTCTCATTTTTTGGATATTCCCCTAATAGGACAATCCACTCAATCTCATTCTTGGGAAACATTGGCTTTTTACGATACCGGATATGACAAAAGCATGGTAGAAGAAATAACCAATTACTGCCTTCATAATAAACAGATCAAAATAGAAGGAGAGATATTCTGATTATATCATGACAAAGAACTTTAAATACAAAGCAGCTCTATTCGATTTTGATGGCACGTTATTTGATACCTGGCCATCATTAGCTATGGCGCTAAAAAAAACGTACCAAGACCATGTTGGTAAAAATATAGATACTGAATGCCTAAAAAAGTTTTCTATTCTTAGTCGCAAAGAACTATTAGCAAAACTACTTATGAGGCCGGCGACAAAAGATGAGATAGATTGTTTTATACGAACATATACAGGTCTTATGCTGCGTAACATTATCCCCTACAAAGGGGTTTACAAAACAATTGAATTTCTTAATAAAAATCATATTCCATGGGGCATTGTAACCAACAAGCCTAAACATTATCTGGAACTTTTTACGCAACATGAGCCAATATTGGCATCATCTTCATGCTTGATCTGCCCTGAGGATGTTATCAATAGGAAGCCGCACCCTGAGGCTTTGAAAACTGCGTGCAAAGTAATAAATGTTCAACCGGAAGAAGTGGTTTTTGTAGGTGATAGTCTTCATGATATTGAAGCTGCTAATAGCTGCAATATGGATTGTGGACTTGCTTTATATGGGTATACAGGTGAAATCAGTAATTTTAACCATTTAAGCATAAACTATTATCTGCATGATACTTTATGGGAGCTTGTAAGTAATTGCGCTGAGTAATATTCAGCATTCAGTCGGAACGTGTTTACCAAACCTTTTTGTGCCCACTTATTTTCCCTGTGCAGCGTGGGTTGGCTAGGTGGGATTACTAGGCGCTTACTATGCTAAAACTAGTCAACATTTATTTAACAGGATTTATTTTTTAATCTTTGGGAAAGTTAATATAAATTCCGTATATTTACCTAGCTTAGAGCGAACTGCAATATCTCCACCCATTTGTTGCATAGTGGTTCTGCAATAAGTTAAACCAAAACCTGAGCCATCCTTACGTTTACTAAAGCCAAAATCAAAAATTCTTGCCTGATCATATTCTGATATCCCAGGACCAGTATCTTTAAAATGCAAGAAATTGTCAATTTCACCCTGCTCATGCCAAATATTGATAATGGCATCAGGTTTTTCGCCGAGATAATACAATGCATTTTTCATCAAATTAAAAATAATATGTTGTACTAATAAATTTATACCATAAAATTTGAAATCATCAGCATCAGTATAAACCACAGAATTTTTCTGTTGCTCATCAAAAGGATATCGCGATAACGCAATGGAAATAGATTCTTTAATTGAACACAACTGGTAATCACTAGTATTAGCTTCTTTCACCATGCTTTTCAAATTACCCAAAAACATATCAATGATTTGCATTGATTCCTTGGCTTCAGCATCAATACTGTTAAAAATATTTTTTAAACCTTCCATATGGCTCGGTCGAATACTAGTTACTGGCAATCCTGCTTCTTCAGCCATATTATATCCTTCAATTAATCTATCCATATATATTTTAGCATCAGTAGCACATTGAATCGAAGTTAACGGCGTTCTTATTTCATGAGCAATACCAGCAGCAATTTCCATCATGCCTTGAATCTTGGCATTTTGAGCTTTTTCTTGTAATTTCCTAGCCTGTTCAAGCTTTTTCTCCATTTCTTTTTGATCAGTAATATCAATAGATACTCCTAACAACCCAATGATTCTATTATTTTTATCTTTCAATGGAATTTTATTTGTGAGGTACGTTTGGGTTTTGCCATCCTTATTTTCTCCCTTTTCCTCAATAATTTTAGGCAATCCCGTTGCCAAGATTTTGTCGTCATTTTTTCTTAATATATCAGCTTTATCTTTCGGATAAAAATCGTAATCTGTTTTTCCTTTAAGCTCAGCAGGTTTAGAATAACCCAATGCTTTAGCAAGATTATTATTACACCCAAGATTAAACCCATTTATATCCTTCCAATAAACATTACCAGGCATATTTGCAATAATGTTTTCAAAAAAATCGCGTATATCTTCTGGTTGATCCAGTATAGTTTTTTGCGTACTTTTCTTTTTATCTAAGATATTCTCGTTCATGTATACATCCCTATACGATCAAGACAATAAAACCTTATTTTAAAGCTAAAATCATATTAATCTAAATGCTTTAAATTAACCGGAGATTTCATTTTTCTATAATACATGATCATGATTACCACAATCGCATTAAGAATAAAACATAATAAAAAACCAAACATTAATACATAATCTTTTTGCATGGCTCCATGAAGCACCATAGCTAATTGAAATAAATTAAAACCCACATATGAAAGCAGAGAGAAGTCATCGGTGTTTTTTGTAATAAATATTTTTATTATTTGAGGTATCATGAGTACTGCGCTTACAAACAACCCAATGCTAAAGAGAATATCAATAATGATTTTTACAGTAACCATATTATTTTCCGAAAAACAAAATCCCAATAGTAACAGCACCACATGTTATTAAGCTAAGCAGCATCCCAATTACCAGCATAATATCATGATGGAAAAACCCGTGTAATATCATTAAAATTTGGATCACATTAAAACCGCTGAATGTTATTAATGAAAGGCCTTTTGCGCTTCGTCTATAATAAATTTTAATAGCTTGAGGTACAAATAATATCGCATTCAAAAACAACCCAAACTCAAAAAAAATATTTATAGCTTCCTTAACTAAATTCATATACATAGTATACTATACCTTTGCTTGGTACCGTAAACAAAACCTTAAATAACATAAATACGCTGTGAAACTTCGGTGGGGATTGTTTTAAGTTCTATTTTCTCCAAAAAATGCACAAAGCAGTTTTATCCACAATTTTTGTGGGTAAGGTTTGGATAACTACTTTATTTACCAAAAATTTACTTTCAAATCAACATCAATTGTTAGAATGCGCAAAATATTACCAAAATTCGAACAATTACCACAAAAGCAAATTAAATGAGATTTGAGCGATTTTTGAGACTGCGCTTGTCTTTCTTAATTTAACCAAAAAATCCTCATATACGCGAATTGGTGAGGTCATGTTTACTTCCTTCTAAAAAAAACTAGCCACCGAAGTGGCTAGTCAGGATGAGTTTAAACGGCTATATCTTGTTTTAAATCAAAAGATCTAAGCGATCCATTAACAAAAACCGCTTTGATAGCTTCAAGTTTTGCGTTAAATATTACAAGACGCTTATTTGAATTATCCAAAGCATTAAATGCTTCGGCAAATCCGTCATAACTTGCACAAAACTTTATTAACACAGTATGTCCTTGCCTTAAGTCAATTAATAATTTATCTTTGATAAAATCACTAATTTCTGAGCAAGCAGTGCAGTGTAGCCAAACATCTTCTTTGGCATTTTCATGCCCTTTGAGATTGATGGCAATTAAAGATTTGTTTTCAATTATGGTAGCATTTTTTAAATAACCAAAACCCGTAATTTGCATTTTTGAAAGTTTCATAACATTTCTCCTATAAAAAATATGTAGAGGATCATCCCCTGCGAGGATAAAACTCCTCGCAGGGTTACTGACTTTATTACTTATTGGCATCTTAGTTGGAACCAATTTCATCACAGAAATCCACTTTACTACTAATAGTCTCGTGTTATTCTGCATTAGGTAATTTTTCAGCATCTTTTTTCTGGCGCAATAATTGAAAATTATCTGCCTTGATTATGATGCCTGAATGTTTGACGCCACCTTTACTTTCCCAATTACGGGTACGTAAACGTCCCCTTACGAAGATCTCATCGCCAACATCGCAATGTTCTGCAACGAAATCTGCAACAAAAGGTTTGCTAACTTCTATTGTGTGCCACTCAACGTGAGTGCGAGTTTCCCCGTCATGCTTCCAAAATTCATTGGTTGCAACCTTACACACAACAAAATCAGGCTTGTCGTCACCTTTGATGATTTGTGGTTTGCCGCCTAATCGGCCAATAATAGTTACTTCATTTAAATTACTCATGATGTTATCTCCTTTTAAGATAGTTAATAAAAACCACAGAGGAAACACCACGCCCCTTAAGGGACATGCAAGCATGTTTCCCCTATGGGGTTCTTTTAATGAAAAGCCAGTCGCTTTTTGCAAATGGCCTTATGCATTGATTGCTTTTGGCAATCCAGCATTCGTTTGAAGCGTTAAATAGTCAAAGCTATCTTGCGCAAGTCTAGCGGCTTTAAAGATAATACGTTTATCAGAACGTAATATCTGAAGCCACTCGTCAATGTAAGATGCATGCTGGAGTTCACCAGCAATACCTAACTCTGCACATAAGAAAGCGCTGCCTATTTCCGCTACTAATTCCTCAAAAGCGTAAGTAGCTTTGTTACGCTTTGCATGAGCTTTTGATCTATTCAGCCTTTTTTCGTCTCCTGTCCAGTGAGTCAATTCATGCAACAAAGTTGCATAATAATCTTCACGAGAATGAAAACGTTGTGGTAACGGCATATGTATTTCGTCTACTGACGGATCAAAATATGCTGCTTCGCAATTAAATTCAATTGCTGCACCACTGGCTTGAATCACTTGCTCTGCTTTATCTATCGGATTTTCGAGAATGGGTTGCGTTGCCGTTTCCATTCCTTCGATCTGATTGATGTTAAACACAACAAAGATCATAGGCATTGGGTATTTTATGACTCGGATTTCTTCAGAGTCTTCATCTTCAATCGTCTTTTCAGACATTCTGAAATAAATACACTTTGCACCATGCATACCTTTCTTGATTTTATAGCCTAGTTTCGACGCTTGCCGAAACGTTAGCCATTGATTGGAGGTAAAGCCCTTACGATAGGCTGTGTTCCATAGAGAAAGAACATTAATGCCACGATATGCTTTACCTGTTTGGAAATTTTTAGGTAAACCAAGCATTGTTCTTTCCCACGGACAAACCCAAGGTTTTACACCTTTCTCAAGATCGGCTATGAGTTCTTCAGTGACTGCTTCATAAATGGATTGTTTCATGGCTATTTCTCCTTTGCATTTATTGATAAACAAAAATGCCAGAGAAATATGCCTACCCATAACTGGAGAGAATAATTTCCCCAGCAGGGTTAAAAATGAACAAACAATCAATCTAGCCATATCACATTGTTAAAGAGCATAAGCTATCGATAGTACAATCGACGCCGTTTACAACGGATTTAAGCTTATAGCTTTAATGGCTAACCAGACAAAGTCTGTTTGGGCTATATGCGCCTTACAAGAAGTTGCAATAATGCCAAAATGAAAAACGTATAGTTTTTGGAAAAAACCTGATAGACAGTCTGGGCTAGAGTAATCTTCAATTGCCACGAACCAGATGGAACTGGATCTTTATTACCGGTAGATGATTACTTGACACCAGATTTCCTTTTCTAAAACGACCTGTTACTTAGGTTCAAGGATAAGAGTAACTGTTTGCACAATACCTT
>SDBS01001597.1_pt1 | contig 23041 bp, 9 predicted proteins | sample 2277091 | NCBI WGS metagenome assembly SDBS01 (sample SAMN10404972, study PRJNA504765) | marine sediment metagenome | isolation source: marine sediment core GS10_PC15, 163 cmbsf | place: Arctic Ocean: Southern Knipovich Ridge | collected 2010
GGTCGGGACGATCTCGACGCCACAACGAGACCTTCGGGTACCATCGAAGGTCTCATTTTAGTTATGCGCTCACCTGATAATGAACGCAAGAACAATATACAAGGTCGGGTTCCGATGTGAGCGACAGCGAACGTGAGACACCCGACATCATCGTTTTGTAGGGGCAACCCGGTGTGGTTGCCCGGGCGGCCACATAGGGCCGCCCCGACGAATAAAAACCGTCAATCGCAGTTGTAGAGGCAGGTCTGAGACCTGTCCGGATTAAGCAGACAGCCGAAATCAAGCCAGGGTCGGTCTCAGGCCGACCCTCAGATTTTTGATTGCGCAACCTAATAAAACCCCCTATTATGGTCCCAGCATCAAGAGGTTGGCGATGGCAGAATCACTCAAGGCGGACAAGCACCGCAAAGACTTTTTTATCAGCTATAATAAGAACGACGCCGAGTGGGCGGAGTGGATTGCCTGGCAATTGGAGGATGCCGGGTATTCCACCCTTCTAATGGCGTGGGATTTTCGACCCGGCACCAATTTCGTCGCTGGTATGCAAAAAGGCACCACGGTCGCCGACCGAACCATAGCCGTGCTCTCCCCTGATTATTTAGATTCACACTTCACCAAACCTGAATGGTACGCCGCATTTGCCAAAGACCCCACCGGGGAGAAAGGGATTCTTCTGCCCATAAGAGTCAGGGAATGTAGGCCGGAGGGTTTGCTCGGCCCGATTATCTATATCGATCTGGTAGATAAAAAGCCGGAGGAAGCAAAAGAGATACTATTGACCGGGGTGGAATTAAAACGCGCCAAGCCCAAGACAGAACCGGGGTACCCCGGCGGGAAAAAGTCAAAGGAATCCGAACCCCGCTACCCCGGCGCCTTGCCGCCAATCTGGAATGTCCCGCAACGCCGGAATCCCAATTTTACCGGGCGGCAGGAATTACTCGCTCAACTACACCAATTACTGAACTCGGGAAAACACACCGCGCTCACCCAAGCCATCAGTGGGTTGGGTGGAATAGGGAAGACCCAATTGGCGGTGGAATATGCCCACCGGCACAAAGCCGATTATAAAATAACCTGGTGGATTCATGCCGAGGACCCCGCCGCGCTCGTCTCCGAGCTGGCCGCCCTCGCCAATCCCTTGGATTTACGCGAGAAGGGTGAAAGAGACCTGCGCGTGCAGGTCCAGGCCGTCCTGCTCTGGCTGGAGCAAAATAAAAACTGGCTGCTTATCTTTGATAACGTCCCCGAGCCGGAGAAAGTAAAAGATTACCTGCCACGCGGGGAGACAGGGCATATTATCATCACCTCACGGCATCAGGCCTGGAGCGGTGTTGCGTCACCTCTCGAGGTAAAAGTCATGCCTGAGAATGAGGCAGTTGATTTTCTCCTCAAACAGAAGGACCAAACCGACCGGGAAACAGCGAAAAAATTGGCCAAGGTTCTGGGTTACTTCCCCCTCGCGCTTGAGCATGTTCGTGCTTATATCGAAGGGGTAGGTATCACCCTATCAGATTATTATGAATTGTACACCAAGCAGGGGAGTGAATTACGGCAAGACCAAAAAGCACCCATAGATTATGAACATACGGTAGCCACCACCTGGGAAATATCCTTTACCGCGGTGCATGAAGAATCACCGGCCGCAACTGATTTATTAAACCTTTGCGCTTTCCTCGCCCCTGATGATATCCCACTGGATATTATCCGTGACGGAGCCGAACATTTGCCGGAATCACTGGCGGATACAGCAAAAGACCAGGTGGCTTTTAATAAAACAATTGGGGCGCTTCTGCGGTATTCCCTGATCAAAAAGGACAAGGATAAAGATACCATATCGATCCACCGGTTGGTGCAGGCGGTAATCCGCGATCGGCTGGCCGAAGACGAAAAGAATATATGGGCGGCTGCCGCAGTTAAAATTGTGAATGAGGCATACCCACAAGAAAGTGACGATGTCCGCACGTGGACGGATTGCGAACGGCTGCTGTCGCATGCGCAAGCGACAACAGCTTACATTGAAAAGTTAAGAATCGCCAATGAGGCGACCGCTTACTTACTGAATTCATTCGCGGTCTATATTCATGGTCGGGCATCTTTTGCCGAGGCAAAGGCGGCATTCCAACAGTCTCTAAAAATCTGCAAAAAAGTATATGGGGAAGAACATCCGGAAGTAGCTATACGTCTAAACAACATTGGCATGGTCCTGAAGTATTTGGGTGATTTGACTGGGGCGAAAAAGTATTACGAGCGGGCATTAAAAATCGATGAGGAAAATTACGGGAAGAATCATCCTAATGTGGCCAGAGATATAGGCAACCTAGGGACGACTCTGTTGGCTTTAGGTGATTCAGTGGAAGCAAAGAAGTGTTTCGAACGGGCATTAAAAATCAACGAATCAATATATGGGAAGAATCATCCCAATGTGGCCATTGATGTCAATAATCTAGGTGCCACTCTGAATGATTTAGGTGATTTCGCTGGGGCTAAAAAGTACTACGCGCGGGCATTAGAGATAGAAGAGGTAACATATGGGAAGAATCACCCCAATGTTGCCAGATGCATCAACAACTTAGGCTCAGTCTTATGGAATTTACGTGATTTCCCCGGGGCGAAAAAGAATTTCGAGCGGGCATTGGCCATCTTCATCGAATTTTTGGGCGAAGATCATCCTGATACAAAAGCCGCGCGGCAACATTTAGAAAGCGTCGAAAAAGAAATCAACAAGCAATAGCATGTTCCCGTGGCTGGTGTACCTCCCGAGATAGACTGCCACGAAAGCTGGTGCACGAGGACGTACACCAGCCACAGCATGATAACGTGGGGTAGGGGCGGGTCTGAGACCCGCCCGGAATTGGCAGTCCGGTACATTTCGAGCCCGGGTCGGTCTCAGACCGACCCTTACGCATCGTTTATTAAATGTATGGCCCGGGATCTCTGACCCCGGTTCGCTAGGCGCACAAAAAAAGCGGGAGACCCTCAGGTCTCCCGCTCGAAATTCCAATTTATATCTTGCTATTCCGGTTTACGCTTTCCGTCTGCGGCGGATCAGGCCTGCCCCGGCCAAGCCGGCACCGAGCAGAATCAATGTCGCCGGTTCGGGAATCGGGTCACCATCGTTCTGGGTTTGCGCCAACAGGAACGGCTGGTTGGTTGATGTCCTATAGATGTCACGGATACCGAAGCTCATCTGATCAGTACCACCGGTGCCCAAAACTGCCCCATCATAGAACCTTAAAAAGTCACGATAGTCAAGTTCATCCGCTTCCCAACTGGCGAACGCCAACGACGTACGGGGAACGTCGGGAATGTCGGGATCCACGCCCTGTGAAAAGCTCAAGCCGTCATAGTCATTGGAGGTGGAGAAACGAGTGGGCACCCAACCCGGATAGGGCATTAAATCATAATCAAGATCATTCTGCTGATTGTATGGATCGAGAAGATCGTTGGTAAACCAGTTCCAGAGGACACCGGAATTGTTGGTCAGGTGCTTGATAACCGTGTAATCCACAGCATCTTCCAAGCCGTTCATTTGCACGTATCCGTAGCCAATCCCGGTCCACGTTTCCCAGATCTCAATGGTCTTGGTGTTGTCATTATAAGACCAATTGAAAGTTGCCTGATCGATCGGTGAACTGGCCGCATTGAAGAGACTCAGCGTTACTTGCGCGTTCGCGGCGCCGGCCGCCATCACCACGGTTAACGCCACCACCAAGAACAGATTGTGCTTTTTCATTTTACCTCCAGCGATTAGCACCTGAATACCTAATTTTCTTTTTATATTCTCCCACATTTCGTAGATGGATAAAGCAAAGAACATACCAATTGGCACAATATCCTGTAATGCGCTGTGGGGCAAGGTAATAGGGCTGAAGGGGTTGAATACTGGTTATGGCTCTTTGTCACGAATGTCCATAATTTCGACAAACATGAAGAGAAAACCCGCATTCTGTTTCCTATTTTGATGAATCATAATAAGTTAGCGCAATGAGACCAATTTCCCTCCCGTCGAAATCCTTAACACCGTCAAAACTTCGGCGGCCGCCGAGCCGACGCAGAATCCACCATCTATACCTGGCTAACGCATTGACGGCCAATATATTCCCGGTCGGGCCTAGCTTCCCCAGTTTTCCCTCACTCAGGGGCAGAGGTCGGAAGATATTAAAGTCGGTTGATTTTAGATCATTACTCAACGCCGCAAATTGGCGGGACTTCGCCGGCCGCAATCGCGCGTTTTTGCCGTATTGGCAGTAAGGCGATTTGGGGGGGAGGGTCGTGTGATGGTCAACCACATACTCCAGGCGGCAAGCTTGAAAATAGTCCATTTATTGCGACTTTTGTCACAACCTTGGGACGTACACCAGCCACCATAAAAAAGGGAGACCGTCGGGTCTCCCTTTAAACTCTTGGTAATGCCATCCCTGCGGCTTACGGCATGAAATCAAACCGCCACTCACCCAGGGGTGCCGGCCCACCCATCAGGTAATTAAGCAGATAGGTGACATCGGCCGGATCGACAAAGCCGTTCAAGTCGACGTCGCCATTGCCCTGCCAGGGGAAAATTAACGGTAGGGAACCCTGAACTACAGCATGCAGGTAGGCGACATCAATCGCGTTGACCATGTCATCGTCGTTGACGTCACCACGGTTAAAACCGGCCCATTTGTTGGCGCGGAAAGCCATATCGGCGATATTATTCAGCACATCTGCACGGTCATTGGTCGAGGCATCAACACCGAAAATGGCGCAATACAGATGTTGATCGCCGCCGGCGGCCAGATTAAACTCGGGGAAAGCAATTAAGCCGGATCTGTCGCCATGATTACCTGGATCCGGTTCATAGAATGCACCGAACCAGTAATTGTCGATGCAATCCATCCACTGGAGGTCGTAATCGGTGCAGCATTGGATACAGGTCGTCGTGTAGATACTGTAACCGTTGGCGATACCAACCACGGCGCGGTAATCCGCCGGCATGATTTCGCTGCTGTTCGTGGCGCTGAGCCCCGAACCCAATACCATATGCCCGAAAGCCGTCACCGGATTGACCGAATCCCAGACCGCGTAACCCCCGGCGTTAGCTTCTACGGCAACCGCGTTGGACGTATAATCGGGTTCCACATCCCAGTCGCAGAAAATACCGGCTACCAAATCGTTAACCGGGGTACCATTACGCTCGCGGATTTTATAATGAATGAGCTTGAAATCGCCGTAGCCGCTGCCGAAGTCGTACATGCAGATCTCGACCTGCGTGATTTCGGTACCCAAAGTGTACGGAGGATCGAAGTTGGTCAGCGTATCGATGGTCTGTATCCACGTGACTTCACCCTGGACGTCGACGTAGTCGACACCCAATACCGGCGGGCAGTTGCCGCCGTCATACCAATCGACCACCACCGACCGACCCAGGGGAACATAATCGGCGTAATCGATACCACAGGCCCCTGATATCGGAGCCGGGTTCGGCAGCAGGCGGTTTACCATATCAGATTGATCGTACATGGTGGTCATGGCGTAGTCGGCGCCGACCTGGGCGATGAAGAAAGCGGCATCGTAGATCGGACCTTCATGATGGCCGTCACCCCAATCCAGACCATAACCGGCGGGCATACCCTTAACCGGGTGACCCGCCGGATCACCGACACCGTAACGGTTGAAGTTGGAAACCTGTTCCTTGTGCCAGAACTCGAAACCGTTCCAGTACATGTGCTCGAACCACTCGTACAAGCAGCCACCGACGTAGTTAATGATGATTTCTGGGTAGCCAGTGCCGGGCAACTCGGGAATGAAGTCCGGATCGTCGGTGACAAATTCCAGGCGATCGGCGCTGACCGAACGGGCCAGACCGGAGCCGTCATAGACCCAGGTGATCCCAAAGGAGGTGCCACCGGCAATCGGGCTCGGGGTATCCAGAGCAACATTTGAGGTTCGGATGGTTGCCGCACCGGCGGCCAAAGCGGATGTTCGCTGCTTGGATTGCTCGAAGCGGCGTTTGTTGGCATGACGCCCGAACGATTCGATGTCCGTCTTCTTGCCGGTCATCAGGGTTTGTTTGTCGCTGAACAGCGACAGGTAATCATCACCGGCCAGTTCGTCGGCTACTTTCGCGGCGCGCACCGCGGTTTTCGGATTACCTTGCGTTACTCTGCCCTTAACATCCGACAGCAGCGGCGGATAGTGGTCATATACATTGATCGCTGTTACATTGAGGGCGGCGCAGCCGGCGGTATTCCTAAACAGATCGCCCGCCGCGGCAGGCGTACCCGTTCCGGTGCCGAACGGAACCGGAATATCAACAGTCGTTTCCAGTTGTTCGACCATCGGCCGCGGCTCGGAGTTCAACTCCCAGACGAAGACCCCACCACGCGACCAACCGCTGTTGGGACCATCAGACCAGGTGGTAACGATGGCGTAGTCTTTGGCATTTATGGCGCTGGTGACCAGTTCCGTACCCCAGACAAAGTCGCTGTAACGGCGAGTCCAGATCCGTTCGTATGTATAGGTATGCAGCAGGTGCCAGCCACCTTGCCGATCACCGGCAAACAGATGACAGGAAGAGGTCAGGGCCACCGGGTTGGTGACATAACCGACACCGCTAAACGAGAAGTTGTACTCTGCCAGGCCGGTTTCTTTATCGACCACTAAGATCCCCTGCGCTGGGTAATCCTGCGCGAAGTACACTTTTTGGATGCCAATTGTCGGCGGAGAATACAGTGTGGCGCCCTGGCTGTAGGACCAGACGACTGAACCGTCGGCCGCGATTTTAAACCGCTCCGGCGTATCACCGCCCCCGGTGCCATGATGCGAAGCCGCATAAATTACGTCCTGCATGGCGTCGTAGGAGCAACCGCCGTAGAAGCCGTCACCATCGGTTTCGGTGAAGGTCCAGATGATGCTACCATCGGCCACGGCAATCTTGTAGATGCTGCCAGAGAGATCGGCAACATAGATATAGTCGCCGCCATCATATGCCGGGCTATGGAAGATCGTCCCGTTGAGTGGCACGGGGTTGGTCGCCCAGGCGCCGTGGTTCAAGCCGGTCGCAACGTCGAAAGCCCAGAGGCAACCGCCTTCGTCGCCGACGATAACCATATCGCCGATCTCCACACTGACCGAGAACCGCTGGCTCCCGCAAAGCATATCACCGACGCCGCCACCCATGGAATTGAAGTGCCGACTCCAGATAACTGCGCCGTTTGCCTTGTTTAATTTGAAAAACGACATGGCCGTCCCGCCGCTACCATAAACGTAATCACCGGCGATGGTAATGTTGTTACGAATTGAGCCGGCCGTGGCAATACCCGCCGGATCGAAGTATGTCCAGTTTAACGCCCCAGTGACCAGATCATAACTGTGCACCGCCTGGTTATCTGAGCAGAATACGCTTACGCCGTCACTGGTGGCGTTGTTGAAGCTGGCGTCCGCTTTGGTAGTGAGGGCGGACCAGGCCAGGTTAATGTCGCACGGCTCACGCACCGGGATGGAGGAGTGAGAGGTCCGAGCGTAATCATGGGCATGTGTTAACCAGACATCAGGCGCAGGGTTGGGACCGCATATGGGCGGCCCACCCAGGCAGCACTTGTAAACCTCCACGAACAACTCCATGCTGACGCCCCAATAATCGCAAGCCGACATGACCGAACCGTCGTTGGCAATCAGGAACGTCAAGCAGTCATTGTAGCACAGATCTGGGTCATCGTGGTTGTCAACCGTACCGGCGGCCGTATCGCCAACACCGGCCCATGAAGCCCGTCCCAATTTGACGTAGTAATTGCCCACCGGCACGATTACCGGATAGTCCGCCGGGAACGTAAATGAGTTCCAGCCGGGCATTACCGTAGCCGTTGCCTTTTCCTCGTAAGCTACTGTGAGATCCGGGATATCGTCGCTGTCGGTATCGAGCATAATCGATATCGAAATGCCGGGATCGCCGGCGATGGGGTAGGCCGTGGACGAATACCAATTCACCTGCCGAATGGTGCACGGCGAGGCCGCCCGAAATACGGAATAAATCTCCTCACGCAGACCGTTCGGGGCCGGGATGGCGATATAATAGTACGTGTAGGTATTCCACACGCAGTGGTGCCATTCCCAACTGCAAATCCCCGGTTTGTGGCAATTGTTTTGTTCATTGGTATTGGCATATGATGAAAGGTTCAGATCCATGCTGTCGTCGTATGTCGGATCATACCAGTATTCCGTCCAGTCGGTGGGGTCGCCGGAGACGACATTCTGCCAATACCAGACACACCATTGCGGGGGGGGGCCATAATCGGAGCCCCAGGGACCGATTTCCACGCCGGCATCCTGCGCACCCCCGACCACGGCGATGAAATACGGGCCATCCACACACATTTTGTTATACGGGCTGGTTGCCAGCGGCAGTTCAATTTGGAAGCCGGTCGTGCCTGCGGGGACGCTAATGGTCAAGGTGGGGCCGATCCAGAGCGGATAGTTGGGTACCGGGCAGGCCGGATCGGTATCATCGACACTCCAGACCTCGGCATGAAACTGTGCATACCCTTCAGTACCACTGGAGACCAGCGCCATCCACGCCGTTGTGACTTCCAGCGTACCAGGCGTGGGGCAGACGGTTTCCATATCCTGATAGGCGAAATAGATCGCGCCTTCAAACATCGCCCCGCCAATGTAGTAACGGAAACCGCGCGCGCGATAGTCCTCGCAAACGTCGGCGGCCTTGCCCAAAGGCGGCGCCTGGCCCGCAAAGGGGATCGCATCCGACCGGTCATAACTCTGGAGTGGAGGCATTTGACCTTTCAGCATATTTGTCGAAAGGTCATACGGTCCATGAAGATCGTTAGGGGGGCCGCTTTCCCCCAAAGCAAAACCGGAGCATGAAAGTATCAGTCCCAGCGTCAAGTTGAATGCCGACAGTTTGTTACGCATGATAACGTTCCTCCTGCATTTAAAAAGCGTCCCTCGACCTACCCGCCATGGAATACTCAATTCTAATCCTCTCGGGGCGAAGTAATGGCAGTAGGAATCAATAAACGCGCTGGAGTCCGTCCGGTGTCAAAACCCTATCGCCGAAAAGCGCCTTACAACCGATATACATCCATACAATCGGCCGTGGTCACCACCCCGGGACAAATATTTTGACCTACACCGTATATATACAAAAAAGCACACCGCTGTCAAGGAAAATGGGCTTAATCATTTAGCAAGGAGGCCCTAATTCCTTGACTTATTTGCACTTTAACTCTATATTAGTAACGGGTTGTGCAAGTCTCACGGGGTTTGGTGTTTCGGCCGGTGTGGGTGGTCGGGATATACTAGGGTATACTGGCGAGTTTTTCGAGTTGCAGTATGTTTGGATTCTTGAATTTGAACCCGGATGTTTGACGCGGGAAACAATTATGAGCGGCTTAAATCTGCAGTTTTCACCGGCTAGATTGTTAGTCGCCGCCTGCATTTTAACTTTGGTTGTTTTATTTGGGGTGACCGGTTGGGCCGTCGCGCCGTTGGTAAAGCCCGCCCGTCTTTCAAGTCAAACGGCATCGCAGCCCGTAATTTTAGTAACCCCCGATTCTCTCGATGAGGATTTGATCTCCGGGGAAACGGCAACCCACACCCTCACGATTACCAACCAAGGCGGCGCCGATCTGGAGTTCCGAATCACCATCGAGGGCCCTGATGCCACGACGGTGCGCATGAATGCGATGAATCGGCCGCCGGCAACCGTGCCGTCATTGTCCGCACCGCCACCGGGAGCGGAGTATGTTCCAGGACGAGTCATCGTCAAATTACACCGTGATCTGCGGACTATGGATGCTGATATACTCCGGCAGGAGTTAAAGGCCAAGGTCGAACGGAAGTTTAGCTTGATTGGCGTCGAGGTGTGGTCGTTGTCCGGGATGACGGTGGCTGAGACAATCGCGATGTATCAGAACGATCCCCGGATTGTCTATCTTGAACCGGACTATATCGTTCAGGCGTTACGCGTGCCCGACGATCCGCTTTTCGGTCAGTTATGGGGCATGCATAATATCGGGCAAACCGGCGGTCTGCCTGACGCCGATATTGATGCGCCCGAGGCCTGGAGCCATGCTACCGGCGGCAAGGTGATTATCGGCGTGATCGATACCGGGGTGGATTATGTCCATGAAGATCTGGCCGGCAATATCTGGATCAATCCCGGCGAAATCCCCGACAACGGCGTCGATGATGACGGCAATGGATATATCGACGACGTCCACGGCTGGGATTTCATCAATAACGACAACGATCCCATGGACGACCATTATCATGGCACGCATTGTTCGGGCACCATCGCCGGCGTCGGGAATAACGGCCTCGGCGTGGCCGGGGTCTGTTGGCAGGCCAAGATCATGGCGTTAAAATTCCTGGATGCGGAAGGCAAAGGACTCACTACCGCCGCGATCGCCGCGTTGGAGTATGCCGTAGCCAATGGCGCGGATCTGACCAGCAACAGTTGGGGCAGCATCTTTTACAGCCGGGCGCTCTATGAGGCCATCGCCGCCGCCGACACCGCCGGTCAATTGTTTGTCGCCTCCGCCGGGAATAACGGTTATGACATCGACATGTATCCCGTTTACCCCTGCGGCTATGATCTGGATAATATTATTTCCGTGGCGGCCACCACCCCCACCGACGCCAAGGCAAGTTTCTCAAACTGGGGCATGACGTCTGTTGACTTGGGTGCTCCCGGCGTGGGCGTGATCAGTTGTCTCCGCGACAACAGTTATGGCGCAAAAAGCGGCACCTCGATGGCCGCGCCTCATGTCGCCGGTGCGGCGGCGCTGATTCGATCGCAAACTCCGATATTGAGTCATTATGAAATCAAAGGGGTCCTGTTGAACACCGTCGATACCACTGTTGCGATGGAGGGCGTAACGGTATCCGGCGGCAGGTTGAATATCTATAATGCCATAAAACACGTCATCACTTGGTTACAGTTGGATACACTGTACGCTACTGTCCCTCCCGGTTTATCACTGGAGGTAACCGTTATTTTTGATGCCGCCGGGATGCTTACCGGCGATTATTACGCCAATATCGTAGTGTTGAGCAATGATCCTGAGGAACCGGTTGTCCCGATCCCGGCTCACCTTCATGTGACCGGAGTAGCGGAAATCACGATTACCCCGGATACATTAGATTTCGGTGAGGTATTCATCGGCTACCCGGAATCTGCGGTCCTCAATGTGGCCAACACCGGTACAGAAATACTGAGCATCGACGATATTTCATCGGCCAATCCCGATTTTGCGGCAACTTCAAGCACTTTCGCGCTGGCGCCCTTTACGGACCGGGATGTGATCATAGATTTTGCCCCGGGCGCAGCGGGGTTGTCCACAACCGTTTTGACCATCGTCAGTGACGATCCCGACGCGCCGGTGATTTGCGCCGAAGCCCGGGGTGTTGGCTTGGTGCCTCCCGAGATTTCGCTTAATCCCGATTCCCTGAGTGAGGACTTGTTTTACGGGGATACTTCAATTCAATATCTAACCATCAGCAATTCCGGGGGCAGTGATCTTCTCTGGAGATTGCAGGGAATAGTTGAGCGTAATTCGGTTTTACAATCATATACTCTTCCCGTGCCTGATCCGGAGGCGCCACCGCCGGGCGGCGAGCAAGCGGAACCGCATGCCCTCCCGGCGCGGACGATACCCGTTGTTGCTGAATTAGCCGATTTAACCGGGACCAAAGTCATTTTTGATGCCACGCACGGGCAAACGTCGATTGCCGGCTGGACCCGAATCGTTGATGATCTGGAATTGCGCGGCGCCACGGTCATCGAGAATACGGCGCCGGTGACTCCCACCATGCTTAAGAATTGCGATATCTTCTGGATCATCGAACATAGCCAGCCGTTTCTTCCGGCCGAGATCGCGGCGGTCCAGGATTGGCTGATCTCCGGCGGCGCGGTACTATTAGAGGGCGACCAATATGGCTCATCGTTTAATGCCCTACTCGCCGGCTTGAATACCGGAATCGAATACGCGGACACCGGTGAGACCACCGGTGCAACGACTACGATTTATCCGCATGAAACCACCGTCGGCGTTTATTCGTTGTATCACGGTGCCGTCAGCGCATTGTCGCACGCGGATGCCCCGGCGGTATTGTTGGTCGATGATATTGGCGGTGACCATCACCTGGCGGCAGCGGTGGAGATCGGCCGGGGCCGGTTGGTGGCGTTGTGCGAGGAATTTACCTGCGACATTTCGATGCCTTGGCTGGATAATCAGCTTTTCGCCAACCGGATATACGATTGGCTCAACGGCGCCATCCGCTGGCTGTCGGTAGCACCTGATTCCGGAGTTGTGACGGTGGGATCAGCGGAAGAAATTGCGGTTTTGTTTTACGCCAGGGCGATTTCCAGCGGTGATTTCAATGCCGACATCGAAATTATCAGCAACGATCCCGGTAAATCAACCATCGCCACCGCGGCACACCTCCATGTGATCTCGGCGCCGGACATTGTGGTTGGCCGCGATTCGCTTGACTTCGACAGTGTTTTCATCGGGGCCTCGTTTACTTCTTTGTTGAGGATTGCCAATGAGGGAACTGATCCATTGATAATCAGTGGTGTCGCAATGGACCATGGCGATTTTACTGTTGGTGGTGCTGTTTTCAGTCTGGCGGTGGGGGAGATTCTTGATCTGCCGGTGACTTTCGCGCCGGGTACGATTGGCCCGATTTCGGGAACGTTAACCATCGCCAGCAATGATCGCGGCGACTCATTGTTGGCCGTGCCGCTTCATGGTGTGGGGGTGGAAGCGCCGGTAATTGTCCTCTATCCGGATTCATTGCATGAAGGTTTTCTAACCGACGAGACACCATCGCAGACGTTGATCGTGACTAATAAGGGAAAGAGCAACCTATATTGGGAAGTCCGACTGCTTTCCGCCGAGGATTCGACAGCAGAGACCTCTACTTTGACTGTACCCACCCCGCCCGAATGGCTGGCCATCGAGCCAATGTATGGGACCACTGTCGCCGGATCGTCAACGAATCTTACGGTTACCTTCAACGGGGCCCACATGGAAGATGGCCATTACCGAGCACAGATTGAAATCCTCAGTAATGATCCAGCCGATTCATCGGTGATGTGTTCGGTCAGTATGACCCTGCCGATTCCGGTGACTATCTGCAATGCGACTATTGTATGGCCGCCTTATACCCCCAGCGGTGTGACCGATATCACGGCCGCGCGCATGATTGACGGATTCGGCGGCTGGCCGTCCCCGGATACGCTGGTCGGTTACACTTTCACGATTGGATTAGTTGCTTGTCGGCGCGCGGGTATTGCCGCGGGCGATTCGGCGGAAGTCTATGTTGATGTTAACGACAACGGGGCGTTTGATCAGGAGGAACAATACCCCGCGATGGTTACCAGTGTGGATCGGGAGGACGACGCGAGGGAGATAATCATTCGTGTTTCTCTTGATAATGACCCGGCAACGGAGCAGAAACCAGCCGTAGCCGTTTACTCGATCGGAGGTTGGGTCGTTTTAATGGAGGACGGACGAACGATTGAATCAGGAAACGGGGGGATGTTTGCCCGCACCGGCGACCCGCTACCCGGTGAGAAGATCATGCTCGAGCACACACTGGACGCAAATTATCCGAATCCGTTTAATGCCGGTACAATCATCGTCTATGCCATGCCCGAGGAAGGGGCGGTGAAGCTGGAAATCTTTAATATTCTTGGGCGGCGGGTCAAGTTGCTTGTGGATGGATTCCGGCAAGCCGGGCGGCACGAGGTTTGTTGGGACGGCACGGACGAATACGGCACGGTGGTAGGTTCGGGGATATTCTTTTACCGCCTGGTCACCGACGATTATATCGAGACCCGGAAGATGGTGCTGATTAAATAGTGTACGAGGTGGGAGTCGTCCGATCTGGAAAACACCGGCGGCATTCCGTCCCGGTCTGTACTCTCCGGCGCGCCAGGCCGAAATCATGGTTTCCAGTGACCGGCCACCCAAACCCGCGTACCCTTATGCCTGACCCAGTGGCCCTTCACCCAATTTTTATGTAACGAGGGTGATATTTTTGTCCAATGGCCGGCGACCCACACATATCCTCGCGGTCTTTTTTGCCAATGTCCGGGGACCCAGGATCCTTGCGGTGATTTTGTCCAATGACCGGCGATCCACACGTACTTATTAACTTGCCACTTCCAATGTCCGCCGATCCAAACAGCTTTCGGTCCCGGTGTCGGGGGTTTCGTTTCGGCTTTGGCTGCGGGTGGTGGCTCGGCGACATAGACCGTTTCGACTTGTTCGATCGCTTCAGTTGTGGCTATGGTAATCGGCTCGGCATAACCAAGTGACGAAAAGAGAAATGCACCAAAAAGCCCGAGTAAGATTGTCTTCCTGTTCATGATTCCCCCTTTATTATTCTTTTCGGCTCAAAGGGGAGCGACATTCAGAAGAATGAGGGGGGTGTGCTCCGTCGCCCATAACCCTACTGAAACAGGCTATTTGCCGAGAGGTGTCCGCCGTTGCATAATGCGCGGCGGCGTTTAATAATTCGTGGAATATTGCTGAATGTGGCGAACAATCCCGAGTCATACGAGGCAGACCGGTCGAGACACAATAATCGAAAATAATCCGCGGCTGGCCACTTGCCGGTGATTTCTCCGACTGCCCGGCTGGTCCCGGCCGCGGAAAGAAGAATTCCGAATGAAAGCCGGTCTTACTTAATAATCACAAGCTTGCCGATTTGGTTGCCCAATTCGGATTCGACACTCCAAATATATATCCCGGAACAGGCCGCTTGCGTGTTCCGGGTGATCAAATCCCATTCGCAATGCCATTCAGTATCGGAAAAGCGAGGGTCCGGGTGTTCAATCTGACGCACCAGGTCTCCATCGAGAGTAAAAATCTTGATTGTCGCACGGGCCGGCAGGTTTATAAAATGTATCCGCCGCGAACGTTCGGACCAACCATGTTTTTCACGGTCTTCATACTGGGACCCGCGATAATTATCAGAGGTTTTGTACGGGTTGGGGTAGACAATAACCTCTTTCTTTTCTTCGACGGTATGTTCCGCTGAGGAAGACGCATAGGCCGGAGTGGCATTGATCAGCGGTGAGGATTCCAACGGGGCCAGTGTCTCGCGGTCGCCGAAGTCAAACGTGGTCACCGCGACATAAAAGGGCTGACTGGGCAACAGGTTCCTGATCGTGCATTCGTAATGTCCGAACCTTTTCCAATTGCCCTCACTATCCTGCAGCGAATCCGTCTCCAAATATTGGATGGCATTTGAGACGATTTGACCATTTTCGATAAACTCATTGCCCCGGTTCCAGTCCTGGGGGATAAAGTAGAACATCGAGTCATCGGGGCCGACGAACGGCTGATCCGGGGACGGGTAGTCATCCGGCTCAAAGGGGTAATCCGGATACATGTTCTGGAGAGTCTCCAACGGGAAGGGGTCCTCGGTTTGAGTCCACCTGTCCGCGGCGCGGTTATAATAAAAGCGCCTGAAATTAACGATGTCCCACGAGGCGACAAGTGTATAAGCCGTCAACGCATTGAAATCGGCGATATAGACGCGATAGCCCTCGAAATCACTCTTGAAGGTGAAATTATCAAACGACGTTTCCGAAATCTCTCCCGTCCAGGTGATCGTTAATTCATGCGGCCGGGCGCTGATATCCAGGATCGGTGATGGCGGCGGGGGCGGACCCTTGAAATCGGGGACCCCGTCTCCGGCATACCAGATCGTGTCGCAGTTCCCATACAGGGTGTCCATGAACGTGAACGTTGTATCGCGAAGGTCGGGGTCAATAATGACAACGGTAGTTTCTCGGCAATTGACCAGCGTATTTAACCCATAGCAACCGTCACCATCAGTGTCCACACCCGGGTTATCAAAAACCCACGCCGACCACTGAGCATTTTTTGCAAAATCCGAGAAGTCCAATTTGCTATAGAAGATATCCGGTCTTTGCGGCTCGAAAAACCTTTCAAAGTCATCCGCATTGACATGAAAGCCATCCCCGGCGACATAAGCCATCGTTATGTATGTCGAATCACCGGGATCAAGATCGGGCAGCGGTCCGAAAGAAAAGAGATAGCGCGTATCCGTCCCATCGGCGATGCTCGTGGCCAACCCCAGTTGTTTGGGGGCTTTCCAAAGGGTAGAGTCGGAGAAATCGACGGCCGAAAAGAGTTGGTCATAATCGAATTCCCCATTTGACATGATATAGTATTTATTCAGATCACCGCTGGGAGTGCCGGAACCGCCGGTACCGAAATTCCGGACATTTGTCTGGAGTGACGGCCCCCAGTCAAATCGTGCGTCGGTGCTGCGTGTCCACCAGTTGAAGGAATAGTCCAAAGGCGCCGGGCCGCAGCCCCCCCCGGAGACCGCGGGCCCGCGCACCACGCGGGTCCCGGCGATGCCGACGGGGCTCATCAGATCGAAAGCACCAGCGCTCGGGTCACCGTCGTTGTCGGCCGTCCAGGCGATATTGACCGTGTCCCTCAATCCGCCGTAGGGTGAGGGGACCGTATGCAGGTACCCGGAGTAGTCGTCGCCGGACCCATCGCCGCTATAATTCTCATGCCAACAATCAGCATCGATGAACAACCCCATGTACGATTTCTCGATAATATTATTCCCGATATTATGGATTACAAAATCGATCAAGATGAAATCCTGCGCATAATCATACGCCCAGGAATAACTCTTCTGCGTGATCTGGATGCCCAGTGGTTTGTGAGGCCGATGCAAAAACGGGTCCGCGGGAACAAAAGTCGGATTGGTCAGCGTGTCGGTGTATACCGCGATGTAATCCTGCTCCGAGACGGCATCATCGGAGTAAAACGGCGATGACCGCCGATTTGATAGTTCGATTATTGCCGCCGAAGCATCAGCTGTGGGATATAATTCGGTGATTCGTGCCTCATCGACCGTGCCTGTTGAAACAAGCGTGTCCTCTCCGACGATCGCCCCGAACCACAACGCGCCCCAGAATAGGTAGTTGATTCCCGAACCCGCCGGGAATTCAAACGAAGGGGCCAGGAAGCCGGCGTACGGCCCCTCCTGTTCAATCAATTGGCCTGAGCGAAATTGGCTGCCCAGAATCCCCCAGTTGGTGATGGTCATCCATACATTTCCCACACGATGGCTGCGGTTTTGGGTGAAGGGAATGGCTACTGCACTTTTGCCCATCGTTTCAAAATCAATGATGTTGGCCTCGGCATCTTTGTCCATTCGCGCCTGACCCGGAACCGCCAGGATCAGCGAGAGGACTACCGCCATAAAAATGATCGACAGCAGGTAACTCTTTCGTACGCCCCGATCCCGCCGCATTACTGTATCTTTCACCACCTGTATTCCCCCATATTGTTTATGCACATCCCCCCGGATGGCTTTGCTTCTCTCGCGGGCGATCCTCGCCCGTCTTGCCGGCCCGCGGTCAGTACCGTATTAGACCACTCCTGACCGACCATAACCTATAATTATAATCAACAAACCCTCATTTGGCAATATTTTTCCGCCCAAATTGCTGCCGATCCGCTTGTCTTTGTCAACACAGGTCCTTCCCAATACCCGGATACGCACCTTCATCGCTCCCTGGATATCCCCTTGGTTGTTATCCACTTGGATTAATACAGCTATAATTCCCTAAAATTCCCGGATTTATTAGAAACTTACGCCGTTTAGACGCCCTCCTGTCCGGGCATCACATTTGCGGTGCGGCCAGATCGGTCGAATTTAGCGCAGAATCATTGGTTTGAATGCCAGCCGACTCCTCCGGACCGGGGCAACACTCGATGTAATGTACAGTACCGCAACAGCATATGCGTACGCGGCGGCCCGGTTTCGCCCGGCATGAAGCTGTCTTGGAATGTACGGCCGGTGCCACCGGCAAGCATTTTTGCCGGATCACCTACATATGGTAAGGTGGGCATTGCCAAGAAGGTGGTCCTGAGAAATGGGACCTTTATGATATTGCGGCAATAATACGGCTATTGGGCGACGCTGATGCGTGATGTCCACCCCCGTAATTTTCAACCGGGGCGGTTGACTTTTTGTCAATGTGCCGGATCCTGATTTAGGGTGCGGAAGTGAGGTTGATACAGTTGTGCTCCCTCGGACGGGCCACCGATAACAAAAAAGTGCTTCATGAAGAAATTTTTAAGACACCTTCCGCTTGCGCCGTTATTGCGATGGCGTGATTGATCCGATGGATGTGACAACCGGGATCGGTTTGTGTACAAAGGGTGGCCGCAGTGTACGACTGTTGCGCTGATTAAGCCCGCCGCCGCCGGTTCGATTTTGCCGGCTTAAGCTTCTGTTATTCCCTTTGCCCGAATCAGCATAATGTTGGTTTAAGAAAAATGCCCCGAGAATGCACTTGCCCCGGATAATTGGACAGGGTAGCTTTAATCTATGATACTGAAAACAAAATGTAATGTTTTCATGGAAGGAGTCGGCATGAAGCCAATCAAACTGGTATTTTTCACGTTGTTGGTTGTGATTGTCATGGGGCAGACCGTGGCGCTCGCCACGGATAGGTCCCCGCTATTGGAAGCGATGAAAACCGAGCTTAAGCGGTCGTTTGCCGCATTACAAAACGCGGACGAGGTCCCGTTGTATTACCTGAGTTACCACGTCACCGACCTCAGGCGGGTGGATATCTCCGCGGGCTACGGCGCAATCAACCGCGAAAACGTAACGCACAATCGGACCCTGGACACCGACTGCCGGGTCGGTGATTTCTGGCTGGACAATACCCACGAGATCCGTGGGGAGTTCGATTTTTCCTCCCGGGGCGGGTCGGCGCGTTTGCCGCTGGAGGATGACCCGGCGGCAATCAGAACGATTATTTGGCGAAACACCGACGAGGTATACAAGGCCGCTCTGGAACGATATACCAAGGTGAAAACCAATCAGCAGGTACTTGTCGAGCGGGAAGATACGTCGGCCGATTTTTCGCGGGAAATACCCAATGAGTATATCGGGGAGTTGGTCGCGCCGGCGATGGATGCCGGCGCCTGGAAAGAGCGACTGAAAAGATGGAGCGCGATCTTCAAAGAGTATTCGTCCGTTAAATCCTCCGGCATTTCAATATCTTTGACCAGCGACAATCGGTTTTTCGTCGATTCCGACGGGGCGATGATCCAGATCGGGCAGTCGTACGCCCGTTTATCGCTACGCTGCTCCGGTATTGCCGAGGACGGAATGAGCATCAGTCGATCTGAGGGCTTCGATGCCGCCACGCCGGACGGACTGCCCGCCGGCGAGGAAGTCGAGCAGCATATATATCGGCTTATCGATGAGTTGGAGACATTGTTGAATGCCCCGCTGGCCGAACCGTATACCGGACCGGCGATTTTGATCAATCGTGCTTCGGGCGTGTTTTTTCACGAGATATTCGGCCATCGTATCGAGGGACACCGGCAGAAATCGGAAAGAGAGGGCCAGACCTTCACCCGCAAAGTGGGACAGCAAATCCTGCCGGAGTTTATTAGCGTGTACGACGACCCCACGATCAAGGATTTCGGGGGTACATTCTTACGCGGGCACTACCTGTACGATGACGAAGGGGTCAAGACCTCGCGGGTGACAGTCGTGGAAGACGGTATCCTGAGAAACTTCCTGATGTCGCGATCACCGATCAATAACTTCCCCCATTCCAATGGCCACGGTCGCAAGCAGGCGGGACGAAGGGTCGTCTCACGCCAGGGGAACCTGATTATTGAATCCGCTCAGGAATTCCCGTTTGACACCCTGATGGCGATGCTGGTCCGCGAATGCCGGAAGCAGGATAAACCATACGGGCTGATTTTTTACGACATTTCCGGCGGTTTTACCTCCACCGGAAGATACGGCCCGCAATCGTTCAAGGTGATGCCGCTTTTGGTTTACCGGGTGTATGCCGACGGCCGGCCACCGGAAGCCATCCGTGGCGTGGATATCGTCGGCACGCCGTTATCCTCCTTCGATAAGATCATCGCCACCGGCGATGACTATGATGTCTTTAACGGCACCTGCGGGGCCGAGTCGGGATGGGTCCCGGTCTCCGCCACGTCGCCGTCAATACTGGTCAGCCAGGTTGAAATCGAAAAGAAAATGAAACAACAAGAGAAACCGCCGATCCTGTCGCCGCCGTACGAACCGTCAAAGCCGCAGGGCAGCATACAACCGGAGGGGCAAAAATGAAAAAGCTGATCGGAATGGGCGCGATTATTTGCCTGTCGTTTGCCGTATGTGTCCCGCTTGCCGCCCAACCGGGGGGAGAGGTTATCTTCAAAGCGCTGCAGGATGAACTTGACCGCAACGTGTCCGACCTGGTAATGGATGACCTGGAGCGGCCGTATTTTATCGGTTATACCGTGGATGATGTTCAGGATCTGATCGTCCGGGCGTCTTTGGGCGCGCTGGTCAACTCCCAGTTTGGCCGGAGTCGATATCTGACCATCGACTTGCGCGTTGGCGACTATTCTCTGGATAATACCAACTTCATCGCCGGCTTTTACGGCCGCGGCCCCCACTATTCACCAATTTCGGTGGAGGATGATTACGACGCCCTGCGCAACAGGGTTTACCTGGCGACCGACGCCGCGTATAAGAATGCGCTCAAAGCCATTTCCAAGAAAAGGGCGTATTTGCAGACCAGAATAATCAAAGACCGCCCCGATGACTTTATCAAACAGCCGGCCAATACCTATGCCGACCAGCCGGAACCGTTTGATCTCGACCGGATGTACCTTGATAATCTGGCCCGCGTCACATCGGCGGTCTTCCGCGATTACCCGTCAATCATCTCCTCGGCGGTGAAATTAACCGCCGCAGTGACCAACCAGTACCTCGTCAACAGCGAGGGGACGCGGACATTGCGGGCCGACCGGCTCTATACCGTGGAATTATTCACCAGCGGCAAAAACGCCGAGGGTGAGGATATTAGAGATGCCGCTCGGATTATCGTGACCGGGCGTGAGGATTTGCCGGAGGCCGCATCTCTGGCGGAATGGGCCCGGGAGCACGCCGAGCGCATGGAATCGATTCTGGCGGCTGAGGAAATCGAGGAATACGCCGGGCCGGTAATTTTTATCGGTGATGCCGCCGGTGAATTCTTCCGGCAGGTTTTTGTCCGGCATATCGCCAACGCGCCCGCCCCGACTTATGCCGATGACCGGATGTCGTCGATGGCTGCCGGACCCAAGCTGGCCGGTAAGATTCGCCGCCGAGTCCTGCCACAGTTTTTTGATGTTTATGATGATCCGACAATCAGCCGGTTGGACGGCCTGGATCTAGTCGGTTCCTTCCCGGTTGACGATGCCGGCAATGTACCGCGACGCGTGCAATTGGTGGAAAAGGGCAAGCTGGTCAACCTGCCGATCGGCGTCGCGCCGACTAAAAAAATCACCGAGCCGAACGGGCACGCCCGCGGTGCGGTCAGCAAAGAAGTTACCGCCAAGCCGGGCAATATCGTTTTTGAATCAACCGCCCGGACGTCGTTCAAGAAACTGAAAGAGTCGATGCTTAAGTTATGCGCCGACTTTGATCTCGAATACGGAATCGTCATTACACGGCTGGAGGATTTAAACGCGCCCCGCGCCGGGTTCGGCTATTTCGGCGGGCGCTCCACCAGTGACGGCGCGCTGACCCCGCCGCTGGAGGGGTATAAAGTATTCGCTGACGGGCGGGAGGAGCCCGTGCGTAATCTGGAATTCGCCAATGTCACCGTGCGGACGCTCCGGGATATCCTGCAGACCGGACAAGAACAACACGCGTATCATTATCTCATTGGCAACGATTATGAAATGCCCGCGACGATTGTTTGTCCGGACATTTTGATTGAGGAAATGGAACTGGAAAAAACCGAGGCCCGGATTAAAAAACCGCCGATTTTACCCTCACCATTGGCTGAGAAATAATATGGTTATCCGCAGGGGGGCGGCACTTGCCGTCCCCCTTTTATTTATCGCACTGAACGCCGCGCGGAAATTCCGGAAATAACCAGGGCCAGAAAGATTACCAGCCCGCCAATGGCGCCCCGAAGCATAAATTCCTCGCCGCCGAGCGTCCAGGCAAACACCGCCGCAAAAACCGGTTCCAGCGAAAAAATCACCGAAACTTTCAACGGCGCGGCGATCTTTTGCGCCAGCATTTGAATGATAAATGCCGAGAGCGTGGGGAATAACGTCAGAAAAACAACAATCCCGATAGTCGACGGCGACCCCACGGAAAACGGTAGTTTGAAGATCAACCCCGTCAGCAAACTCAAAAAGCCCACCACCAGGAATTGTTGCCCGCAGATAGCATAGGGATCAATATTCTCCTTCATGAATTTATCTGCATACAAAAGATGCAGCGCGTACGCCATGGCGGTGATCAGCGTAAGCGCGTCGCCTGCGTTAATTTCTTTCATGCCCCCGGTCAGAATCCACAGGCCGATCAGCGCCACACCCGAGGCGATTACCTCCCACCTGGTCGGCGTACGTTTGAAGATTATTCGCAGAAACAGCGGCACAAACACTACAAACAGGCCGGTAATAAACGCGGAATTGGAGGCCGTGGTAATTCCCAACCCGATGGTTTGCGGCACGTACAGGCCCCACAGGATGATTCCCAGTACCAGGCCTTTGCTGAATCCGGCCAGCACCGGCCTTTTTGCGTAGAGCAGTCCGCCGATAACCAGCAACCCCGCCAGCGTAAAACGATACCCGACCAGAATCACCGGGTCGATTTCGGCCAGCGCCATCTTGACGATGAAAAAGGTCGAACCCCAGACGGCGGCGGCATAGAACAATCCGGCGTCGGCCAGGATCGATTTGTAACGGGGCTGCGCGGTCATCCGGACAACTTAGGTTTTAACGCCGTCGAGCGAAAGCATTTCGTGTGCCGGTCAGCCTTTAGGCTGACGGACTCGCGGGTGTGATGATACGGTCAGCCCAAGGGCTGACCCGCACGAAAAGTCCATACTGGATTCGCTAGATTCACAAACGAAGTGCAACACCTTATAAAGGTGTTGTCATGGGACAGACATATGTACAGATCACTATTGAAGAGCGGTGCGAGATTGCCTGTC
>SDBS01001598.1_pt1 | contig 23017 bp, 18 predicted proteins | sample 2277091 | NCBI WGS metagenome assembly SDBS01 (sample SAMN10404972, study PRJNA504765) | marine sediment metagenome | isolation source: marine sediment core GS10_PC15, 163 cmbsf | place: Arctic Ocean: Southern Knipovich Ridge | collected 2010
ATTCCAGTGAGTTGAAGAACCTCCAGTGGAATATGAGTATCTGGATTAATAACTGATTGAAATGTCTCTTTTATTTCATTCTCTTCAACCCTTACTGCACCGAATTCTATTATTTTATCCTTAACCGTTAATCCTGTTGTCTCAATATCGAATGAAACAAAGGTTATGGTTTTCATATAGTTTTTCAAATGGTAACCTCTGATAGTAACGGGAGATTTATCAGGAAATAGAGTAATGCAGGATGGAAAACTGCCTGGTTCATTTCTTAGGACTTTTTTTCTTCACCCATTTATCATATAGTTTTTCAATAAGTCCTGGATACACTTTCTCTTTTGACAGGACTATTCTTTCTACACTTCTGTTAATCTGTACCTCGAGTTTCGGTTTAACCTTAAGTGTTTTTTTGATTGCTTCAATAAGTATGGGAACCTTCGCATCCCACAAAATAAGAAGAATATCATTGCCAGCAATAAAAGCCTTTGTTGTAATCATAGAAAGGTTCTCATTTTCAAGCATTCTTAATGCTGGAGCATAAAGGTCATCTGTCATAATAAGAATATCTGGATTGGGTATGCGAATGAGGTTGATTATCTCCTTCGAAAATATAGCAGGGACACTGTCAAAATCGCTATAGATTATGCTGGACATCATTACACCCTCAATTTTATGTGCAAGGGTAACAAATAGATTAAAGTTTTTGACCATCTTAATAGCAGGGAAATTAAAATAAGCAACAGAGACATCACTATTTATTCCAACATCACTGTACCCTGGATAATGCTTTGCAAAAACGAGAACCCCTCCTGTTCTATAACCGTCTATGAGTGTTTCTGCTTTCTTTTTGACGGTAGCAGGGTCATTTCCAAGGGATCTTTCTTGAATATACATAAGTGCCTTTTCACTCCCTGAAAGGTCGAGTGAAGGTGCCAGGTTTACGTTCACTCCTAATTTTCTCATTGTAACACCTGTGTTATATGCATATTCAAGAAGGTCTTTTTCTGTAAATGAACTCCCGAGTTTCATAGCAGTCGGGGTTTTTTCATATCCTTCAATATGTTTTAATCTGTTAACCTTACCCCCTTCCTGGTCTATAGCAAAAAAGAGTGGGATAAGTGCAGATTTGTTATATTCATCAATCATCCTTTTTATCGAGAGGGTATCCTTTATGAAATTCTGGTTGAGGACAACTCCTCCTATCTGATATTTCTTCACAAAATCATATTTTGGAGGATAACTTGCTATCATCTGACCGATCTTGAGAGGAAGTGGAAGTCTCATAACAATCTCGGAGACCATTTGTTTCTGTTTCTCCTTTAATTTCTCATCTTGTGTTTTTATTACATTAATAACCAGTGGTTCTATCGGTTTTTCGAGTTGGGTAAGAGGTGGCTTCACTGCTTTTCGGGAACAACCACTGAGGAATATAAATAGAATAAACAGACACAATTTAGTTATTTTGCTCATAATTAACGAATCATAATAGAAAGTATCCTTTATGTCAACATTTTTTATTAATGAAATGATATCTCTTTTTATATCGTTGTGTGTAAACGAAAGGGGTCAGACCCCTGGTTACGGGCATACATGCAGGGATCTGACCCCGATACCGAATCGATACTAATTTTGTTAGACCTGAATCAAATGGTGCTTCAAGCTTTGCATTTGTAGTACAACAATTTCTACTGCAGTGGTTTCACGAAATTAAGAAAAATCTTGACATAGAGATAGAGTTCATTTACAATTATAATATAATCAAGGAGGTTATTTATGATTGCTACATTACTTGCTATTGGTCTTTTCACCATCCATGTTTCTCCTTATTTCTTGATCGAACAAAGCGTAGTAGAACATAATGGCTCAGATACTATCTTTTATGAGTATCCCAATTTCTATGAAGAAGAATATGACACTGGATATGTAATATCACAATTGGGAGATGTTGTTGCATTGGGTGTGACATTTGGAGAGAAGTATTTATGGACTTCATTTTCTTTTGGAATTCCAACCTACGGTTACAGTATAAAATTTCTCCCGTTTTTCGATGTCAATACAGGTATTAGATGGAAGAATATTAGGGGTTATGTCGGGTACCATGTCCCTTTGAAGAATTTTGAGACTGTAGACAGAATGATTAGGGATGTTGGCGTAGAAGAAATGAATGGATTTCATTCGATATATGGAGGGATAGGTTCGAGCTACACAACCAGAAAGTTTACGATAGATTTTGACCTGCAGTTAAGAAAAGATCATGGTTTGTACTCTAAATTTTATGTAGAAGATATTTCTGGTGAATGTTATCTCCAGAGTTTTAAAATAGATACATCACATATTCAAACAATATTTACCACGAAAACAGCATATACGTTTAGAGGTTATAGCCCATTTGTTTTTCTTTCAATTCATCAAAGAGATTTCTCGGAACCATTATCATTAAGAGCGGGAGTGGGAATTGTGCTCGGTAAGCCACAGATTACTCCTGGTAAGTATGAAGGAAAAATAACTCATAGTCACCATTATTATATAGGTGTTTATCCACGTAAACCCAATATATACCTGTATCCTGAAAAACCTTGTAGTGTGAGTGTATTACTGAGTCCGGATGGAATAATTACAGTTTCCGATCCCCCTTATGAAAATGGATGGAATGTATTCGCTTTCAAGGATGGAACAATTCAAAACACTGACGGGTACCTATTTTACGAAGCCCAGATAAAAAGCATGTACGTAAAGGATGAAGGTTGGTGTATTACAAAGAATGAAATTTCAACATTTTTCTACTCTACTCTTACTGCTTTTGGATTTAATACAAAAGAAACAGAAGATTTTGTTTCGTACTGGAAGAATCATTTGCCTAATTCTCCCTTCTATTTAATATATACTGGTGTGAATGAAGAAATTGATAAGGTTTGTCCTATGACAGTATATCCTAAACCTGATGCTCGACTCAGGGTATGGTTTGTGATTAAACCTGTTAGTAACCCTGTTGCTATAGAACCACCTTCGATTTGTACATTTGTTCGTTATGGATTTGTGGTTACTGAATGGGGAGTGATACTTGAAGATAGTAGGAAGTAAGTAGAAGACATAAAACAGAAGACAGAGGACAGAGAACAGCAGGCAGAGGATGCTGCCAAGGATAAAGGTTAAAGGATAAAGTAGGGGAATGACGAAATCCGAAACCAGAATGACGAACAAAGTAGCAAACAATAAACAGCAAGAAATAATGTTGGAGAGTTGGGGTTGGGATTACCTAATATTTTTTTCTCTGCGGTGAAGAAGAACAGTAGACAGATTACTTCAAAGTGTTAAGGGCATAGCGCAGAGGGCGTTTTGTAAAACACCAAGATTGCTTCAGTAGTTAGTATGAAAGTATATTCGCAATGACATAAACTCACTATAAGCAAAAAGGGCGAGACTCGATAGTCTCGCCCTTTTATTGCACAATGTTGAGAACTATATCAATCGCTCAATACTCTGAACTCAATCCTCCTGTTCATCTGTCTTCCATCCCTTGTTCCATTACTTGCAATAGGCATTGTCTCACCGTATCCTCTTGCAATCAATCTGCTCGCTGCAATACCACGAGTAATGAGATAAGTCCTGACAGAATTTGCTCTTGCATCTGAGAGGCGCAAATTATATGCATCACCTCCAACACTGTCGGTGTGACCAGCTATCTCAACGATGACATTTGGATTAGCCTGTAGGACTCTTAGAGCATCATCAAGAACAGGGTAGGATTCAGGTCTTATAGTTGCTTTTCCACTGTCAAAATAGATACCTCGAAGGGTGATTACCTGTCCCTTAACAATCTTCTCACTGAGTTCAAAATTCTGAATCGTGGTTTCCTTATCATTCACAACCACACCTGGTTTTGCATCTATAACATATTTATCAGCTTCTGCCTTGACTGTGTAAGTGCCTGGTGGAAGTTCCATTCTATAAACACCGGTTGATGCATCTGCTACAGTTTTCTTATTGATTTCTACAATAGTTATGTTTGCAGCAATTGGCTTTTTCTCTTTTGCTGATGCAACCTTACCTGTGAGGATTCCTTTCTTTTCTTCTGGTTCCGGTTTCTTTTTTAGAGTGAAATCTTTTACCTCAGTCTGTCCTTTTACAACGCGAATCGGTGTTTCAATCCACCTATAACCTTCTGCTGAAACATGGAATCTGTATAGACCAGGTGTTACCTCAATTTTATAAAGCCCTGTTTCGGGATCTGAAGTGATACTCTTGAGATCGCTTCCAGGGAAAGATATAGTTGCTGAAAGGGCTTCTCCAGTCTCTTTATCTGATACCTTCCCAGCAATTGTTGCTTTTGGTGGTGGGGGTGGTTTTGCAAAGATGGCAGTAGTTGTTGTTATACCAAGCCATGCACGCCATCTTGACTTACTGTTGATGAAAGCATGATTTGTTGAATCATAATCAGGGACGAAGTCCATATCTGAATACATTGCATAGTCTCCACCCAGATCTATGGTAACTCCTCCAGGGGTTATGAATCTAATACCTGGTGTTATCCACATCGTATCAGCTATTTCAGAGTGTTTTCCAACAGTCTCAAAAAGTAACTTCATACCAGGTGCTGTAAGTATCTCAAGACTTGCTCCCCATATGAATAGATTGTCAGGTTCGGGAGGTTCAAAGGTATTTGCTATATAAGAGGGGATATCGTTAGGATTTTTGAATGAAGCAGCTTTTTCATAACCAACATTGACGTGGATTTTCATTACATTAAATTCCATATCAACAAGAAATAGACCACCAAAATTTGGATTTCTCGGGATACTACCAATATAGCCCTTATCTACCATTTCGGAATCAGAGGTTGCTGTCGGTTCCCATGGAATATTCACAAACCCTACAGTTCCGAGATTGAAACCTACCTGGTTTGCGGGATCCTTGAAAACCGTGAAACCTATCTTTACAACGGGTCTTAAGCTTTTAAATGCGAAGTTGTATACATCTCCAGTATTTGTTCGAATATATGACCTCATCTGTACATGAGTATTTAATGCAAGTTCAAAATAGTTGAAAGGTGCATAACCAAGAAAAGTATTAATGTTTCCGAAATGTCTCACACTATCAGAATTGGCTTCATCGGCATAAGCATAGTTCCCGTGAAGTCCAAAAGTAAGATAACCCATCTCTGTTGGTTTTGCGGAATATGTATGATAGAGCCCTTCAGTTCCATAAAACATGGGATGAGAGAGAAGAGTAGAAGAAACAAGAAGAAACATCAGTAATAAAAGAATATGTTTTTTAGACATCTTTACCTCCTTTTTGTTTTTTGTCTTCATAGAGAGGATTCACCTCCTTTCTCTTCCTCTTTTTTTATTAGTTTATATGTTCTATCCAGTGATTTTCGATTTATGGAAACGGGATATTTTGATAGCTTAAATTCGGGGTTCGAAATTTCAATGGTATAGATACCATAAGAAAGGTTGCCGATAGTACATTTACCATCCTTGCATTCAAGTATTTTTTCTGTATCCCTCCCTTTTATTATTATTGTAGCAGTAATGGATGATTCGGTTTCCTTATCCACTATTGTTAAATTTAAGCTTCCTTTTGGTTTTCTTTTTGTGTCTACCAGCAGATTAAGTTCTCCTGTTAACCTGTAATCGAAATTTCTTTTCGTGTAATCCTCAATCGGAATCTCAAAGCCAGCTCTTAATCCCAGACTTCCCAAGTTAAAACCTAAACCTGAAGAAAAACGGCTATTATTCATAGAAGAGATATTATTACCGAACTCAGTATAAAACTCAGCAAATGGTTGGAAATTCTTAGTTAAAAGCGAAAGAACCAAACTGTACTGTATAATATACTCTCCATGTATTTTTCCAATATTCGCTGATTGTCCAAGAATGAAGGGGGGGAGATTATTCGCTTTAAAAGGAACTACTTCAATATCGAAGTTTAATGTAGAATAGGGCTTGTCTCCTTGTGAAAAAGTAAAAGAGGGTGAAATACTTGATTTCATTATGCCTATTGCTAAAAATGGTATCTTTGTTTTTGCAATGAGTCCCTTATAGTTATTTTCTTCCATTTTAAAGTAACTTATTGCAGCTTCAAATTCAACAAATGTAAATGGTGTGTATTCTAAATTAATGTCAACCTGGTTCTGAGTACTTTCTGTCTTGTTTTCTTTATCTGTCTTTCTCCCATAGGATTCTCTGAAAATCAGTTTTAACTGTCCTGTTTTGCGAAATGTAGCACTAGATGTATACAATCCCAAATCACCGTCAAGAAAGACAGTAGGTGAATAATTATAGGAGGTTGTCAAAATCAATAAAATATATAATAACATCTTACCTATTAATAATTAATTCTACTTATAATCCTTAATTTGATCTTTTCCTATTAAAGATAACAAGATTAGTTAGCTGTTATTTCTAATTATCAGTTTTGAGGTAATATATCATCTTTTAATGACTTTGTCAAGTATATCAGAAAACTTTTCTCAAAACTGAAGGATAAAAACAAATAAAATAGAAAAAGTATGTTGTGAAAAGTGCAACTAAGAGCTAATTTTCTATTGACATACTGGTTTTATTCTGTTATTATTCTGTACCAATGTATACGAAAGCAGTGAACTATTGAGTTTGGAGGTATATGATGTTTTTTAGAAGTTTTCTTGTAATAATTTTCCTGTATATCCCTGTTGTTGGAGTATCAAAAACGTGTAAAAATTTAGTTAATGATACAAAAAGATATACAATAAAGGATGAGATTATCTTAAACTACAAACCAGGAACTGATTACGGAAGGTTAAAAAGTATAGCAAAACGAGCTAACTCTGAGATTGTATATCGAAGCAAGTTTGCAGATTTTTTAACTGTTAGGATTGATCGAAAAAGTGACATACAGCAAACCATAAAAGAATTTGAATCTTTTCCTGAAATTGTGTTTGCAGAACCAAATGGTATTGCTCGTCTATTCTGGGAACCAAATGATACATATTATTATCTACAATGGAATTTTGACGTGAATCATCTTAATATGTCTCTCGCGTGGGATATAGAATTGGGTGGAAGTTCATCTGTAATAGTATCCATCCTTGATACTGGTATTGCGTACAAAACAAACCTGATACCGGATTACGAGAAAGATGAAGTTTCATCTCAAGATGGATATTATCATATTTCTCCAGATCTAACCATGACAAACTTTGTAGATGGATACGATTTTATAAGCGGTGATACACTTCCAAATGACGAGCACGGTCATGGAACGCATGTCTGCGGAACAATTGCTCAGAGCACTAACAACTACAAAGGTGTTGCAGGTATGGCTTTTAATGTATCGATTATGCCTGTTAGAATTCTCGATGAAACTGGTACTGGCCCATGTGATGTAATTGCGGATGGAATATACTACGCTTACCTGAATGGAGCAGATGTCTTGTCCATGAGCTTGGGTGGTAATCCAGGTGATAGCACAGGTTTTGGAACTGTTCACCAGGCAATAATTGCTGCTACAAATGCCGGTGCAATAGTTGTTGCTGCAGCAGGAAACCAAGACACTTCAGTGTTGAGTTATCCTGCAGGTTTTGAAGAATGCATAGCAGTGGGAGCTACAGATTATGACAATGCTTTAGCACCATATTCACAGTGGGGACATGGAATAGATGTTGTTGCTCCCGGTGGAGATCTTAATAAGCCAATCCCTGGGACAGATTCATTTCCTACAGGAATTCTTCAATCCACATACTATACCCTAAATGACGGTTATTATGAGGCTACTGTTGATAGTTTCTGTTATATGTTCCTGCAGGGAACATCAATGGCAGCACCGCATGTTTCCGCTCTTGCAGCACTGCTTATTTCTCATGGGACATCGGGTGTTTCATTGATCAAACAAACAATATATTCTACTGCGACAGATTTAGGTTCATCGGGTTATGATACATACTTTGGTTATGGGCTTATTAATCCTGCTCTATGTCTTGGTGCAGAGAACTTATTTACTTCAATGCCAATTATTCAAAATCCATATTCCCAGCAGTATATTGATATTTGGGTAGTTCCAAAAAGTCCCTTAATGAATGATACTCCGGATACATGCAGGGTTACGCTTGCAGGTGTTAACACTTATCTGAACTTTGAAAAGATAGATGAACAGACTTATAAAACGGATTTCTCTTTCAATACATCCGGAACAGCAACGATTTATGTAACTGCAAGGGATACATCGGGTACAAAAGGCACTATTACAAGGAATTTTTCAGTTTCTGAAATTGATGGTAGCATGGGTGGTTTTGCGGATAGCGAAGACAAACAGTTCAGGATAACTATTCCAGAGGACATATATAACACCAATACATATTGGATTGTAATTTCCTCGGAGGTAGGTGAACTACCAACTTCTTCCTGCACAGCCATTTCTAATGTCTACCAATGTGGTCCCGAGGGAAAGAGCATTAACGTTCCCTCAGTAATTAGATTTAGTTACAATAAGAGTATACTAGAAGACAATAATCCATGCGATATAGGAATCTACAGGAAAAATGGTAATGAAATTGAATATATTGATACAAGGATCGATGTTGCGGGTGGATGTGCTTATGCAAAAATAAAAGAATTTGGTGCATACATTCTGATTCTCTGGCCTGGTAGAGGAGAAAGTAGTGAAATAAGCCCTAGGGGACTTAGTGTTAAATGTTATCCTGTACCTGCAAAACGGGAATTCTTTTTCTCTTACGATGTTCCTATCGCTTCTTCTGTAGATATTGCACTCTACGATGTTTCAGGGAGGAGGGTAAGAACTATTAATAATGGTTCCACAAGAGATTATGGTATGTATACTGGTTCCTGTAAGTTCGGAAATGGAGAACTTCCGACTGGAATTTATTTCCTGAAGATTGTTCTTGAAAATGATTTTATGAGATTAGAAGATAGCAAAAAAGTTATTTTGATACGGTAAAAGAAAATGATTACATAGACACTTGTATAGTAAGCAGTAAGCAGAAGGATAAAAAACGACTAATAACAACCAGTTTAGATAGATAATAAATATAGGAGGGTTCTAATGGTAAGAATAGCTATAGGTATTTTAATACTAATTATACTTGTTGGATGTCCTAATTTCTCAAGGCTGGGAATGTCACAAATTGAAAGGGGGTGGAGTTACTATGAAGATGGGGAATATGATGAGGCGATTGATGAGTTCAGTTCTGCCATAGAATCCGATCTTGATAGTTTAGATCATGCTGAGGCATTCAACGGACTTGGTTGGTGTTATGGAAAGATTCAGGAACTTTCAACTGCTGTGGATGATTTCTCTATAGCGATTGAAAAAGATATCTCAATTATAGATCCATATGCAGGATTGACGTTTGTCTATTCTGATATTCCTCAAGACCAGAACGCAGTTGATGCTGCTACAACTCTTATACAGAAAGACGAATTCTACTTCTTTGGTCATGACAAAGACATAACTGTTGGTGATGTGAGACTTGTAAAAGCAAAATCTCTCTGTAATCTGGGTAATTTCGTTTCTGCGCTTATTGAAGTAAGGCAACTAAACCCCTCATTTAACTGTAATGTCTCAACTCCTGATGGACGAGAAGCCCTTCTGCTTGAAATTGAGAGGTTAAGGAGCATTATCTGATGAATTATCAGAATATGATTCTCAAACTTGAAGAGTTCTGGGCAGATTATGGTTGTATTATAATGCAGCCTTACAATAATGAGATTGGTGCAGGAACTTTTAATCCAGCGACGTTCATAAAGGTCACGGAAGATAAACCCTATAAGACTGCGTATCTTGAAATCAGCAAAAGACCAAAAGACGGGAGATATGCGGAAAATCCTAATAGGTTCCAACAATTTTATCAATTTCAGGTAATTCTTCAGCCATCACCTTCCTCTGTTATCGACATTTTTCTTAAAAGCCTGGAATTTCTGGGAATTAAATTAAAAAAACATGATCTACGCTTTGTGGAAGATGACTGGGAATCTCCATCACTTGGTGCATGGGGACTTGGATGGGAAATCTGGCTTGATGGTCTTGAGATAACCCAATTCACATATTTTCAGCAAGTGGGAAGCCTTAACCTCAATAATATCCCTGCTGAAATAACTTATGGACTTGATAGGATAGGAATGTTTATTCAAAACAAGGATTCGGTTCTTGAGTTAGAATGGGCACCAGGTGTATTATGGAAGGATGTCTATAAAGAGAGCGAATACGAATTTTCAAAGTATAACTATGAGGAGGCAAATATAAATATGTATAGAAGTATTTTTAAACAATACAGAAATGAGGCTGATAGATTGCTCGGTAAATCTCTTATATATCCTGCGTATAATTATGTAATAAAGTGTTCACATATTTTTAACCTCCTCGATGCTCGTGGTGCTATCAGTGTTATGCAGAGGAAGGAATACATTGCAGTTTTACGAAAGCTCTCAAAATATACAGCAGAAGAAGTAAGGAAGAGACAAGAGGAGAAATCCAATTGAGATCAGATTTTTTACTAGAGGTTGGGTTCGAAGAAATTCCAGTTTCATATTTAAGACCAGCTGCAGAAGAACTATCACAAAAGCTATCATCCAATTTCAAAGGGAAAAACATCTATTATGAGGAAACTGAGATTTTTTTCACCCCAAGGCGTATTGCAGTGCTTTTCAGAAACATAGAGGATTATGAGAATAGAATTCCTAAGAAGATTTTCGGACCTCCAGAAGATAAGGCATTTGATGTCAATGGAAAACCACGATCTGCTGCAATAGGATTTGCTAATTCTTACAACAAAACTGAAAAAGACCTAAAGATTGGTGAGAGGAATGGTAAGAACTTTTGCTATCTGGAAATAATTGAGAAATCGAAGCAAACGAAACAAATAATTAAGGAGATACTTCCCACAATACTTTCTGGTTTATACTTTCCAAAGAAAATGAGATGGGAAGAAAATGGATTTGAATTTGCGAGACCCATTAGATGGATAGTGTTACTTTCTGGAAATCAGATTGTAAAGTTAAAGATTGCAGGAGTTACTTCTTCAAACATTAGCTTTGGTCCACGATTTAAGGGTTCAAAGAAGATCGTGATAGTAGATGCATCTTCATACGAAAGAATAATGGAAAATAATTATATTATTCCTTCTTATAAAAAAAGGAATAAAATGATTTCAGAAGGTATATCAAGAATCTTAAAAGCTTCGGAAGAGGTGAAAGAAGATGCTGAGTTGTTTGCGGAAGTTGCAAACTTAGTTGAATATCCAACTGTTTTCAGAGGTTCATTTGACGAAGAGTTTCTTACGTTACCACCCGATATCCTTATTACTGCAATGAGAGAACACCAGAGATATTTTGCTGTTTTGACTAAGGGAAATGGAATTGAACCAATATATATTGGGGTATCTAATAGTCTTGATGATAATTTGAAAGAGATAGCTATTAATCATAATAAAGTCTTAAGTGCAAGATTGAACGATGCAAAGTTTTACTGGCTGGAGGATTTGAAGAAACCTCTGGGAGAAAGAATTGGTGAATTGAAAGGTGTAGAATGGCATACAGGTCTCGGAACAGTTTTCGACAAAACGCTGAGACTTAAAAGACTTTCTGTTCTTCTCTGCAAGTTATTGAATAGAGGGAAAACCGATGTGATTAGAAGAGGGGCAGAACTTGCAAAAGCAGACCTTGTTACAAATATGGTAAAGGACGGAAAGGAATTCACAAAACTTGAGGGTATTATTGGAAGGGAATATGCACTAAAGTCCAACGAAAAGAAAGAGGTAGCTGATATTATAAGTGAACATTATCTTCCCAGATTTCCTGAGGATTCATTACCCTCAACAATAGAGTCAGCAATAGTTGCTGTATGTGATAGGATAGATACACTTGTTGGGAATTTTCTAATTGGTGAATTACCAACAGGGAGTGTGGATCCATTTGGGTTGAGAAGATGCTCAAATGGTCTTATTAGAATTATAGATGAATTTAAAATGAGATTTCCATTTACAATAATAATGAAAGAAGATATTTCACTATTCATCTCACAGGAGAACATTTCTCCAAAAATTAATTTACAAGAAACTGTTCTTAGGTTAAAAGAATTTATGTTAAATAGACTTGGAACTTACCTTACATTACAGGGTGTAAGATACGATAATACTAATGCTGTTTTCTCAGTCTACTTTGATGATGTGTACGAATCTATTGGAAGAGCAAAAGCTCTAAATAAAAAAAAGGACAGCAAGTATTTTGAGAGATTAGTAATCGGTCAGAGGAGGGTTGCAAATATCCTTAAGGGTATTACTATTAAACAAAAGAGAGTAAAAGAGATCCTTTTTGATTGTAGAGAAGAGAAAAAACTGTGGGAGAAATTCTGTTCGTTAGAAAAGGAATATTCTGAGTCAATGAAGCAGCACAATTATAAAAACTCCATAAAATTATTACTATCACTACGCCATTATATAGATAAATTTTTCGATCACTGTCTTGTTATGACAGATGATATGAAAATAAGAGATAATAGACTAACTTTACTCTCCAAGATAAAGAACCTTTTTGATAGTTTTGCTGATTTTTCTATGATAGTAATTCAGGGAGAGGAAGGGAAAAGACAGTAGGGCGTAAGGCGTAGAGCGTAAGACAACAGATGAGGGACGAGGGAAGAGGGACGAAAAGGATGAAGTATAAAGGATAAAGTAAAACAAGAACAGAAGACAGACAACGGATGACAGAAGTCAGATGGCAGAAGGCAAAGTAGAGTTAATTGTTAATCGTCAAAAGTCAATGTAACAAGAGCACAATCCCAATGAGTTTCTATTGACTAATAACCAATAACTAATAATTAACTACACGATATTAACGTTGGCAACTCTAATAACAAGCCTAACTATTGACAGATAAGCAAAGGAGGGGAGATGTGAAAATAGGAATAGGTGCAGATCACAGGGGTTATAGAACAAAGGAATTAATAAAGAGACACCTGGAAGAAAATGGATTCAGAATCAAAGATTTTGGGACTGAGAGCGAGGAATCATGCGACTATCCTGATATTGCCTTCAATCTTGCATCAGAGGTTGCAAGAAGAAAGATATCAAAAGGAATTCTCTTCTGTAGTACAGGGATAGGGATGTCCATTGCTGCTAACAAGGTGAGGGGTGCATACGCTGCACTCTGCATGAATGAGAAAATGGCGAGACTATCGAGGAATCACAACAATGCGAATATTCTTGTCTTAGGAGCATCCCTGGTAAGTAAAAAAGTTATTGAGAAGATAGTTGATGTATGGCTTATTGAGAAATTTGAAGGTGGAAGGCACAGAAGGAGGTACAACAAAATAAGAAAGGAAGAAAAGTGATATGAAAGAAAGAATTCTTTTGATTTTGTTCCTGGTTATTTCTATGTCACTGGCGTGTTCTAAAGGAGAAAAGACAAAGGTTAAGATTGCGAAATCGATAGAAAAGAAAATAGAACTACCTAAAAGACTAAAGGTAATTGATGATTTGAAAAAAATTAGAGATGCAGTTGTCGTTTATAGAAATCTAAAAGGTATAAATCCAGCATCATTGGAGAACCTTCCTCTTGAGCTTAATTATCCAGATGAATACATATACGATTCAAATAGAGGTACTGTGAGAAGTAAAAAATATGCTAATTACTAAGTGGGAAGTAATTTATAGTCTTGAAGCAGAGTAAGACTTGTAGGGTTTTGTTGTTACAAGGTGTTGATATATTCCTTAATGACTATAATACGTTAATATTTTCTCTGACCCAGTTCCAGTCAACGGTGTCCTCACCTGAAGTTATGGGGAAAAAATTAGAGAATTTAATCTTTAACCATTCATTAAGATCTTCATCCAAATATTGGCAGAATGCTTCAACTACATCATCCAGTTCAATATCCTCAGGCAGTTCTATTCTTTTTTCTTTGAGCATCAGTTCCATAAAAGCTTCTAACTGGGCTCTATTCAGCATTTATACAACCTCCTTATTTTAACAATCCTTTAATAACAGATTTTCTTGAGACTGTCAAGTATAAATATTAAAAATAATAAATAATTTAAGGTATTATTATCAGGGGTATTGTCTTTGAAATATAGTTGTGATTATTAATTTTGTGATTTCTTTTTCGATTCATCTACCTGATTTCATATATTTTCTATTGACAAGTTTGTATTCGTTGTGTATATATATTTAGAATTTAAAGTAAATAAATTAGGTATCTTGGTTAAGACTTTTTATGAGGAGGTTTAATGAGATTTAGATTATTTAGAAGAATGTTTGGCGGAATGATAAGCAATAATATGGCAATTGACCTAGGAACTTCAAGTACTTTAATTTTTATCGAAAATCGAGGTATTGTTTTAAATGAACCCTCAGTAGTTGCAATGGACATGAGGACCCAAAAAAGTATTGCTGTTGGGCGAGAAGCTCAGAAGATGCTTGGCAGAACACCCCCAAATATTAAAGCAGCTAGACCTATGAAAGATGGTGTGATTGCAGATTTTGAGATGGTCGAGGAAATGCTCAGGGCATTCATAAGAATGACTATGAAGAAGAGGTTCCTGATGAGACCTCGGGCAATTGTTTGTGTTCCATCAGGTATCACAGCTGTTGAGATGAGGGCTGTACGTGATTCAGTTGAACATGCTGGAGCGCGAGAGGTATATTTAGTAGCAGAGCCTGTTGCTGCAGCTGTTGGTGTCGGACTTCCTGTCAATGACCCTTCCGGGAATATGGTTATTGATATTGGTGGTGGTACAACTGAAATTGCTCTGATTGCACTCTTCGGAATCGTATCGAATAGCTCAATCAGGGTTGGGGGTGATGAGATGGATGATGCAATACTTCAATACATAAAGAAGAAATATAAGTTGCTTATTGGAGAACGAACAGCGGAGAGTATAAAGATTCAAATTGGTTCTTCATTCCCCCTTGACGAAGAGAGAGAAATGGAAGTTAGAGGGAATGATCTTGTCAGAGGAATTCCTAAAACGATAAAAGTAAATTCTTCAGAAATAAGGGATGCGTTACAGGAACCTATAAGGTTGATATTCACTGCTGTAAGGCATGCACTTGAGAAAACTCCTCCAGAACTTGCTTCGGATATTGTTGACAGGGGGATAGTAATGACTGGTGGAGGATCACTCCTAAGAGGCCTGGATGCTGCGCTTAAGGAGGAAACAAACCTTTTTATTAAGGTAGCCGATAATCCGATTGAATGTGTTGTAAAAGGTGCGGGAACGATTGTTGAAAACCTTGCAGATTATGAAGAGGTTTTGATAACGGGTGCTGAATAGTGCTAAATAATCAAGGAAGAGGTTTCCTGAAGAATTGTAATCTCTGGGTATTTGCTTTTCTATTTATATTTTCAATTTCTTCATACTTAACTAAAACAAATCTAAAGCTGAATATTGTAAGAAGGGTTAGTGAGATTGCTCTTTATCCCTTTGAAAAAACAACAGCTTCTGTAAAGAATGTCATTACAGTTTCCAGAGAGAACATGGTATTAAGAAAGGAAATAGCTGTTATTTCTCTCAAAATACAGAGATGTGCGAATATAAAAAGAGAAAACAAAATCCTTAGAGAGCTTTATGGTTTTAAACCAATGATTGACTACACCCTTATCCCCTGTGAAATAATAGGTAAGAACCCTGGTCTGTATAATTCATCGATCATTATCGATGGAGGTATCGAAGATAGTATACAGAAAAACATGCCCGTTATCTCAGCTGAGGGTTTAGTTGGAAAGATAATTGAAATCTCACAAAAATCAAGTGAACTCATAACACTTTATAATCGAAGTTCATTTGTTAGTGCAATTGACTTAAGAAGCAGGGTTCATGGGATAGTAAAATGGCACAGTGGTGAAGTCATGGTCCTGGATGATGTTCCTCTGCATTCTGACATAAAAGATGGTGATACATTACTGACTTCGGGTATGGGTGGAGTTTTTCCAAAGGGTATTTTTATAGGAGAAGTTATTAAAGTTGAAGAAAGTCCCAAGGAAATAGTCATGAAAATTGAAATAGTTCCATTCGTTGATTATTCACTATTAGAGGAAGTTTTTGTTATAACAGAGAGTAAGACCACAATTACTTTACCTGTTTTAGTAACGGAATCCATTAAGATGCCTGCTGTTAATCTTGATTTGTTCAAGACTATTAGAAATCCACATAGCTTTGCTCTATACATTTGCAATGATCCCAAGAAATAAGTAAGTATTTCAAATGATTCATAGCACTAGGATTTCGGAAACAAATTACATTATTGCAGAACAATAGATAACTTAATAACTTATTTAAATATGAAATTGCTTCTTGTAATTGTTCTAATGGTCATCTTTGTTGCACTGCAGATTTGTTTAGCCCCAACAATTAGCATTAAGGCGGTAACTCCACACTTGGTGCTCATCTTTTTGTTTTTTATTTCCTTTTCTTTTGGTCAGACATATGGAATGTGGTTAGGTTTCTTCTCGGGATTTCTGTGTGATCTGTTCGATTCGACTAATTTTGGACTAAACATGGCTCTTTTCCTTACTGTTGGTTTTGTTGTCGGTTCTATGAAACCAAGATTTTACAGAGATAATGTTTTTGTTGAAGTTATAATTTTAGCTTTTGCATTATTGTTATATGAAATAGTATATGCAATACTATTATGGCAATTCTCAATTGCTGTTTTCTTTCTTAATATTCTTAGATTTGGCATTCCAAGAGTCTTTTATTCAATTGCGATTAGTTTAATTCTATTTCCGCTGTTAAGAAGAATTCCACTTTTTTCTGAAAATCATTGATTAAATTATCATCATTCAGTAATAGGTCAAGGATTAATCTCCTTATATATTTTTTAGGAATAGTTTTCTTAATTCTTGTAATTCGAACTTTCAGTCTTCAAATTATTCAGAGTAGTTTCTATCGGAAGCTTGCGGAGAAGAATATATTAAAGGTAGTATTTCTGCCTCAGAATAGGGGTGAATTTGTAGACAGGAATGGTGTGATTATTGCAAGTAATATACCAAATTACATTCTTGAAGTATATCCATACCTTATAAAAGACAAGGAAGAAGCTATCCGTTATCTCAGTAAGATAGCTCTTATATCTGAAATAGAGGTAGAGGAGAGGTTAACAAAAGCCAAAAGCTTCTACAAACCTGTTACACTAAAAAGACACCTTACATTCTCTGAAATTGCGAATATAGTTGAAAACATCTCTGACCTTCCGGGTGTCAGCGTTGAAAGAAAACCCTTAAGGTTTTATAATTATGGTAAGGTGACATCACACTTGATTGGGTATACAGGGGAAGTTACAGAATCAGAACTAAAACAGAGAAGTGGATTTAAAGAAGGGGATATTATTGGAAAATCAGGCCTTGAAAGAATGTATGATGCATTCTTACGGGGACGCCCAGGAATTCAATATATTGAAGTAGATGCAAAGGGGAGAGAAATTGGAGTTTTTAAGCAAATAAAGTCTGTTGAACCTGAACCTGGTGCTAAAATTCAATTAACTCTCGATGTTAATCTGCAGAAAATGGCTGACAGTCTTCTTTCTGAATATCAGAATGGTTCAGTGGTGGCTATAAATCCACAAAATGGTGAAGTGCTTATACTTTACAGTAAACCAGGATATGACCCGAATATATTGGTAAAAGGTATATCTTATGAAGATCTTAAGAATATGGTCTATACAGAAAGTACCTCTTTCTGGAATAGAGCGACAATGAGCACCTATCCACCAGGTTCAGTATTCAAGATTTTGGTTGCAGCAATAGCATTTGAAAATAGAATGGTTGACTCAAATACAAGAATGAAATCATCATGCAAAGGAAGTTTAAGGATAGGAAACAGGATCTTTCACTGCTGGAAGAAGCATGGTATTCTTGGTACTCACAAGGCAATAGTTCAATCCTGTGACGTATTCTTTTATCAACTTGGAATGAATCTTGGATTCAAAAACTTTGGAAAAGGTATTAGAAAACTAAGGTTTTGTGAAAAGACCGGAATTGATCTTCCTGAAGAATGTGCTGGGTTTTTCCCCTCTAAAGCCTGGTATAAGAAGAGATTCGATATTTCATCTCCAACAAGAGGTATGGTTGCTAACCTCGCAATAGGGCAGGGTGAAGTGCTTGCTACTCCACTCCAAATTTGCAGTTTCTTTGGAGGATTGGCAAATAATGGGTATATTGTAACACCGCATCTGGTTAGCAAGGTATTTGACGTTTCTGGAAATATACTTCATGAATCTAAAATAGAGAAGAGAAAAATAAACCTCTCAGATAAAACGATAGAATTCCTGAGAAATGCAATGTTGGGAGTAGTGAATGAAAGGAAAGGAACAGGTGTGCTTGCAAGGATTCAAGGTATAAGGGTTGCAGGAAAGACAGGAACCGCCGAAAATCCACATGGAGAAGATCATGCATGGTTTGTTGCTTTTGCTCCTTTTAACAAACCTGAGATATGCATAGTTGTAATGATTGAAAATGCGGGTCATGGTGGAAGTATTGCAGCGCCTATCGTAAGGGAGATAATAAAAGAAGCTTTAGACTATCGATAAGAAAAAATCCTAATTACGAAATTCTAATGAAGAGTTGTATTTGAACTATTCAACATTATTAATTACTTTAGATTTGAAGTGTTATCATCAAAGGTCAAATGACTTAGTTATATTATACAATTATTACGTGCAGGGATAGACTTGTTGGGATGTCAGGAGATATTGTACTCCGAGAGTAATAACAAAAGGCGGGGCATCAAGCCTCGCCTTTATCGTTCTTAAACCCATGCAGGCTAACCCTTCGACTCCGCTCAGGACAAGAGCCTGCGGCTACAACTCTATTCGGTAATTATTGGATTTTGCATGCATTCATTTTGTTGTGTACTTGTGATAAAATTATACTAAAAATACATCTGGTTTAATATAATCTCCGTGTTCTTCCTTAGTCTTAATTAACCTCTCTCTTTCATCTGAAAGACTCGTGTAGAGAATATCAGGTGCATCAGTAACTTTAGTTTTATAGACATTCTCAATTCTTTCCAACTTGGCAAGGAGTTCAGGAACTCGTATCATGAACTGTTTATCGTATGCTTCTTTCGTGTAATCGGTATTTAAAACATCTTTGAAAAGCTTCTTTAGGTCGTCATATTTTGGTATGTATCCAATGGGTGTTTTTATTGCATCAACCTCGTTGTGTGCACGCAGTTCCATCCATTTAAGCCAGACATATTTATCAACCTTTTCATTAAGGAAATTACCGTCCTCCCCCTTAAGAAAGTAATTTACGGAGAAGATGAGTGGAGGATTTTCGATGCTGTTACCGAAATAAAGGTTGTTTTTCACATAAAGACCTAATGGAATGGAAATAAAATCAAGATTTGACATGAGATTAAATTTTCTTACACCTTCCTGACCGAGTGTTGCTGCAGTCGTTTCTGATTCTAACGACGATGCCTTGTTGATAATTCCATGAGACCAGTCAAATGACTGCACTACAGGAGCCCAGGTATCTGAATCTCTACCACCGTAAATTATTCCGCTAACAAGGCAGCCTTCAGAATCATCGAGCTTTGGGTCAACATTGTCAAGCGTATCCAAAGAGATTGTAAATCTTGCATTCCTGTGTGAGGGTGTTATCTCATTTCCATCTTCATCCTGCTTACCTTTGAACCATTTTCCTGAATGATTGTTTCCTTTCTCAGGAACCTCTCCGTCCTTTCCTATCCAGTAAACACCCTTATCCTCAGTCACAAGAATATTTGAGATAATAGTCTCTTTAGGTGAATGGAGCCTTTTCCATATCATCGGGTCATCCTTTGAGTTTACACCCATTATTATTCCGAACATCCCTCTTTCGACATTAACTGCATAAACTTTTCCTTCTCTTTTTCTGAGATAGGCGATATCATCACCGACGATTGTCTCACCATCAACCATAGACGTAGAGGTTTTTCCACAGAGGGATGGGAAGGCACCGGTGAAATATGATACCCTGTTATTGGGACCGTGCACACCCATAACGAACATGTGTTCTGTTAACCAGTCCTCTTTCGATGACCTTTGTATAGCCAGCCTCATTGCAAGTTTCTTTAAGCCAAGTGTGTTTCCACCATACTGAGTATTCATTGAGTATACAATACCATCTTCGGTATCAATATATACCCTTCGTTTTTCTATGTTCTTACTTGTCTTTCTTTCATCAAGTTCTCCCTGGCTGTGGATAAACTTAAAGAACCGTGCATCTTTTCCCTGTCTTACAAATTCATCATACCCTGGTCTGTAAAGCAGTTTTTCAGAGTGAGATACATAACTTGAATCAGTAAGCTGAACACATGGTATGGAGAATACTGAGTTACTTGGTCCAAGGGTAAAGAATCTGACAATAAGTTCGTGCCCCAGCATTATATCTTTCATAATACTATGAATTTCTTTAACACCTTCTTCCTTGTCTATTGCATTTATGTTTGGTCCAAGGTCAACTCCTTTTGGAACAAGAAATTTAGTTCTTTTCTTATCTCTTGCTTGGTCAAAGTAGCCATCATAATGAACTGTGTGTCCTTCCATTGAGAGTTTTATCTCTTCACCATTCTTTATTGCTGCTTGTCTAATATAATCTTGATCCTCTGGTGAATCACTGCAAACAAAAACGCTTTGAGGATTACAGAGTTCTATATATTTCGCAATAAACTGATGGAGTTTAGGATTATCTATTTTAGTTAGTTTATTGAAATCATTTTCTTGTAATATTTTTCTAAGTATATTTTCGGTTTTTTCATCCATCTTGTCGCTCCTCAGGTTAATTTGTTAAAGTTTTCACAAAGTATGACCAATATAACATATGTTTCAATAAAATGCAAGTATTTTTTAGAGGGTTTCCGAAACTATTAATAATACACCTGCTCATATTACAGGATAAATATTCACATTGGATTCTCTAAATTAGACTGAGAAATTATGCGAGATATCAGTTTTTAGACTCTGAATGATAACTGCATAAGTGAAGCAGGATCCGATTATTAGTTTGGACTTTCAAACCTTTTGTTTTGATTTAGAATAGCAGAATCTTAAAAATTGGTCAATAATGATATATTTTCTACTGTTTATGAATCTTGCCAGCTGGTCCTTTTCATCACTAGCCGACTGAAGCATCCTTAGAATAAAGTGTTTACCAACCTCAGTTACAAGTTTGTGAAACTCTATATATGTCATGTCGTCATATGGTGATGCGCCCTTTTCATCATCAAATAAATCGCCTGGAATTATAGTACCGTATCCAAGAAGCATACAGATTCCTATTTTTGATATTCTATCTTTAATTGAATAGTGTTTGGGATCGAAGAAGCATAGAGTTTGTGTTAGGAATGAAGTTCCTAAGCCAGATCGTCGTGCCATAATAAGTCTATCTTCTATCTCTCCTTCTCCATAGAGTAGAACGAAAATTGAATCTTTTATCTCTTCAGAACTATTTTCCTCAAGAATTGAAGAGAGTCTATAGGTTCCTGGACCAAGACAGTAAAAGTTGCTTATTAGAGAAATAATTCTATGCTTGGGCATCTCAAGTAATTTTTCACTTGAGCGTAAATCGGCTGTATGTTCAATTAATTTATCCAACCAGAAGTGCGATTTTATATAATCCTGAATCGAATCATATCTGTCCCTGTATTCTTTTATCATTCCATAAATTCTTTCTGTGTTGGCTATCATAAAATAATAATATATTATAATGTATAAAAAGTCAATTAAAAAATAGAACTTCTGATAATATAAGCTGTCTCGTTGTCTTTTTTATACATTTTCACTTGACTTATTTGTGTTCTTTGGTAGTATAGAAAAGCTATGAAAAAAGAGCTTGCATATCTTTTTATAGGTTTGATTCTTAAAAAAGAACTTGAGGAAAAATTAATTCAGAGATTATCAAATGAATTCGGAGAAGTTATAATAAAGAGTGAACTGATCCCTTTTAATTTTACTGATTACTACAGAAAAGAGATGGGGGAGGGGCTTTCAAGGGAATGGATTCTATTCAAAGATTTAATCAAGCAAGCAATGATTGCAGATATTAAACATAAGACAATTAAAATAGAAAATGAATTTTCCACTAAAGAAAAAGGAAAAACCTACCCTGATAGAAGTCTTGAATTTGTTGAAGGACAATGTCGAAGGGTAAATATAGATCCTGGCTATGTAACTCTATCAAAGGTTGTTCTACCAACTACAAAAGATTGTGCTCACAGAATTTACCTCAAAGATGATATCTTTGCAGAAGTAACGCTAATATCTCATAAAGGTGAATGGCAGCATCTTAAATGGACTTACATGGATTACAGGACAGATGCCGCTATCTCTTTTTTTGGGAAGTGCAGGGAGTATATCTTGACAGGGAAAACGGGAGAAGTAGGGAGTAAGTAGTATGCAGTAGGACAAATAAAAAAGGTAAAAATTCCTAAAGCACAAAAATATAGACGATTTAAGGATTTGAAAGTTTATCAACTTGCTTATAAGTTGGCTATGGAAATCTTTGAAGAATCAAAGATGTTTCCAAGAGAAGAGAAATATTCTCTAACTTGTCAAATTAGACTATCTTCAAGGTTAGTACCAGCAAATATTGCTACTTATTCCTTGCTGTTTATTGGAGACGTGGGGGTAAGCGTTGAGAAAAATGGAACCTAAATTCTTATCATTGTCAGAATCAGATTTTCGAAGGAAAATTGGGGAAGGGTATCGGCTGCTTTTGAATTGCACACTCTGCCCGCGGGAGTGTGAGGTAAACCGAATTAAAGGAGAGGTGGGGTTTTGTAAAAGCGACTGGAGGTTGAAAATTGCCAGTTTCAATCTCCATTTTGGAGAAGAACCACCTCTTTCGGGTTTTAGAGGTTCCGGTACAATCTTCTTTTCAAACTGCAATTTGAAATGCAAATACTGCCAGAATTATTCTATTAGCCAACTTGGAGTCGGTAAATACTATTCAATTGATGAGCTTGCAGGAATGATGATTAAGCTTCAAAAAAAGGGTGCACACAATATAAACCTTGTTACACCAAATCACAATATTCCGCAGATTATCA
>SDBS01001599.1_pt1 | contig 23013 bp, 20 predicted proteins | sample 2277091 | NCBI WGS metagenome assembly SDBS01 (sample SAMN10404972, study PRJNA504765) | marine sediment metagenome | isolation source: marine sediment core GS10_PC15, 163 cmbsf | place: Arctic Ocean: Southern Knipovich Ridge | collected 2010
TACGGTTTGATGAGGGGAGACTGGAAACCGGGTATGGTTGCCGGGACTGAGGCCCCGCCCGAAAGGATGCGGGATGTGTCACCCGGAACCTGTAGCCACGGCGCCTGACTCCTACTCTACAGTACGTGTCTCTTTTGAGGAGGGCCGTTTATCCATCAGGTGCCGAAAGAGATTCCATGGACTGTATGCACCTGGTACCTGCAGGAGTTGTTCGAAGGCGGTTTCCGCAGGGCGATAGAATGCCTCGCATTCTCGCCCGGCGACTGGATCCTGCTCAAGATGAATGCGATGCCCAAACCACTCCTCGCAGCTGTCGCCTACGATTTTCTCCGCGAGTATCCGCGTTTTAGCGAGATCGTCGAGGCGGGGGAGTAACATTGTTCGGGTCAGAATGAAGAAAAGAATCGGCATGAAGGGCTGCAGGTAATCGCGCGATCCGGAACACTTACAATAAAGCAACAAGCTGCGGTTTCCAGAAGAATGAGGAACGCCGCCGGGGGGGGCGAGTCCGGCGGCGTCTTTTTGATAATAATGGCAGGTTCAGTCAACCTGCGCCCTGAACTGTGCTTTGATGGAGCCCCAACTGGACTCCTCGGTAGCGTTGGGTCAGGCCGAGCAGTAATCGTTATACCCGAAAACGTTATAGACTGTTGCAGCGACCATCGGACGGGGGTCAGGGCAGATTGTGACGCCCATGAAATCCGAATCATCGTTTGGTGCGAGCATGTAGTAGCCAGGATTGAGGTCCGGAGCCATCATTGTCAGGTTGACGACCCAGAAAGTCTCGGTCTGACAGCTCGTGAACGGAGCACTGATGCCGGGAGATCCCAACCAGGTGCCGATTGTGGCGCCTGAGACGACCGGGCTCAATACCCGGGCAGTCGAGAAATGACCGGGCAGTGTCTTGAGCTTGTACTCGACCGAAAAGGCGCCCTCGGTATCTGGATCAAGGAACACATAGACATTGAATGGCTGATACGGGCTGGTGGAGAAGAAATCGCAGCCGCACATAGCATCGTCGGCCCACAGGCTCAACATCTGGGTTCTGGCTGGCCAGGGTGCAACCGCTGTGAGCAGCACGCACAACAGTACCACAATGAATTTAGTCTGCTCCGATCGGACAGTCATCATCTTCCTCCTTCATTGAACATTGACTTGATCGTTCCCCAGCTCGTTTCTTCGATGCCGGGGCAAAGCCCTCCTATGCCGCCGCTCCAGTCCCAGACAAAGTGATTGAGGCTTATATATGGATTGCCAGGCTCCGTGCATGAGACCGCGCGTACTTTTCCCGAGTCGTCATGAGGGGCTATATCGAGATAAATCAATGCGCCATGGGACGACGGCATGAATACCAGCTTATGGGCCCAAAAAGGGTCCATAAGGCATTCGTCGAAACAGATAACAGTTCCGGGCGGATCCGCAGGCGTTCCGGTCACTGAGGAAGCTGCCGGATTCGGAGAAGTGTATTGGAGCGTGATATTGTATGGAGGGAAATCACACCAGGCGTTGAAAACGACCTGGTATTCGACGCAATAGATACCGGCGGTATCGGGAGAGACCCAGACAAAGGCCTCTGCCGGCACTCCTTCCTGAAGCCATATCTCGCACAGCCAGCCGCCGCTCTCGGTCAGGATCTGAATCCCTGGCCTGGGCAGGTCGGCGCCGGCGTTGGCAGAACGAGTAAATGTAACCACACACAGTGCTGCGCACAGCGCGGTTGCATACCTGTTCATCAGATCACCTGATTTTAACTTGAATCGTTAGCCAAAGTCCGATAACCCCTCCCGGACGGAATTATAACTGGTTCCGGTTTTTATTGTAGCAGAGTCAGGTCCTCTTGTCAACGAAGCGCGGGATGATGCTTGAGAGATTGAGAAAATCAAAACGATCACAACCAGTATGTTGACTTGTCACAACACGGTCTGGTAATATACACTCCAGTTGTCAGGTATTAAGGGGTAATGATCAGTTTACATTTCAAAGCTTCGGGAGGGAGTACGGTATGACCAGTTCACCGGGACGTACAGTTATTTCTATTTCTGGATTTGCAGCGGTGTTACTGCTTCTTGGCGCCATCGTGTTTTCAGGATGCGGCGATTCAGATACCGGCACTAATCCTCCCCCGGATACTGCTGACCCGACGGTAACCCTGTCCGCCTCTTCGAACCTCGTCCTGGTGGACGGTAACGTCGTCTATACTGCCGACGCTTCGGATAACGAGGGCGTCACCCTCGTCGAGTTCTACGACGATGATACGATGATCGGTAGTGATGATACGGCACCTTACGAGTTGACAATCGGCTATGTGGAGGCCGATAACGGCATTCACAGCCCCTGGGCAATAGCGGAGGATGCCGCAGGCAACAGTGGCACCAGCGACACGTTGAGAGTCATCGTCGCGATCAACGTGACCGCGGAATTCACGAACCCTGGCTTCACGAGCGACGGCTCAGGGTGGACGGAGCACTATTTCGACCCGTGGAGCGGCTGGTCGGATGGAGATGGCAACCCGCCCGGATGCTTCGTACTGAATGAATGGGGCGCCTGCGAAGTGGACCCGGGTATACAGCAGGAAATCTCGGGATTCGTACCAGGGCTCACGTACGAAGTCGCAGGCGAGTACCGTCCGCATGTCGACTGGATCGGAAATCAGTATGCCGAGAGTTTCGTCGTAACGGTCGACAGCACTGTTGTCGGTTCTTTTGCGCGCGGACCGAACGGTACGGACTGGTCGCCATTTACAGCAGAATTTACCGCGACGAGTTTTACGCACACAATCGGCTTCTGGGCTGAATACAACTGTGACGATTCATCGTACAAACTCGATAACGTCTCGCTCTCGGTCAAGGCCGGGATGTAACGAAGCATTCCCGCGGGACGAGCCGCTGCTCGGCAAGCCACGCTATCATCACGTCGCTTATCAGGGCGTGAAACTCCTCTTCCTGAATCGAGACGTGTCCCGTGTCCAGCCACTTCACCGTTTTCGGTTCCTTTGCCGCGTCGTGAAGAAGGCGGCTGCACCGCGGTGGGATGCGGGGGTCCGCAATGCCGTTTATCATCAACAGGGGCCGTGGTGATATATCACCGACATACTTGAGCGGTTCGACCGGCGACAAGAGGACAGCGCCGAGCCATGCGGCGGGCCGGGCGAGGAGCCGCGGTATGTCGTGGCTTCCTTTGAGCAGCGACTCGATGTCGCCCGCGCCGTATATCATCACCGCCGCGGCGGGCCTGTCGTCGATCGCGGCGTGTGCGGGGACGAAGAACGCGCCGAGGCTGCCGCCGATCACGATGATGCGGCCCGGGTCGACGTCGTCCCGTTCGAGAAGATAGTCGACGGCCATCATCGCCGCCGGGGCCGTGTCGAGCACCGCGCGCCGGATGCGCGGTACAGATCCAAGAAATTCCCACACTCCCAGCTTGCTGGTCCTGCCTTCATAGGGATAGTCGAGGGCGAGCATGACGATGCCGCGTGTGTTGCTGATGTATTCGAGGGTCTTCCTGCCGGTACGCAGACCGCCGAGGATAAGAAATGCCGGGTGGAGGGCGCCGTCTTCGGAAGGTGTCTTGAGAAAGCCGTTTGTCCTGATGCCGGTCGAGCTATCCAGCGCGATCTCGAAGAGCAGGTGGTCCTCGCTCTCTCCGATGAACTGCTCTCCCGACTCGACGAGTCTTCCGCAACGTTCGAGGAATCTCTCCCTGTAGTCGATAGACCTGTATATCTCGCCGGCAATATATATGGCCAGGATCAGGATTACGATCGAAAGGATCAGAATAACCAACCCGCGCTTCATGTGCTTCGCCACCTCCTTTATGCATGATATTCCTTCTCCTGCTGTCAATACAAGGGGCTCGTTCAACGGCTGATCGTGCTTTTACGGCAGAAACTGCTCTGTTTCGATGTATTGCCGGGAATCGGCTTTACTATTTATAATCGTTCCTGTACAATATAAATAAGCTCATCAATCAACCTGAAACTGTTTCGAGAGGGGAAGATATGGATTTCTCTTCTGTATTCCGCAGGGGAATCTGGTCTGCCGTGCTCGTACTGCTTCTTGCTTCACCACTATCGGCCCAGATCGAAGATCATCTCTCCGCCTACACGGGGGAAAATGCCAAAGGGTATCTGAACCCGCTGGTCAGCGCGATGGGTACGTGCCTCAACGGGGGGTTGTTCCGTTCGGGGTATATCCCGAAATCGGGGCTCAATATCGCGATCGAGTTCCCTTTTGTGGGGCTGTACTTCACGGATGATGACAAGTACTTCATGGGAACGACCGAGGCGGGTTTCTCGCCCGAGACAACGACCCAGGTACCCACAGTGATCGGTCCGACCGGAGCGGTGATCGTGCCGGGAGACGGTGGGACAGCGTTCGCCTTTCCAGGGGGATTCGATATAGGATCCTTCGCTATCACTGCCCCGCAGCTCAGGGTCGGCGCTGTCTTCGGCACTGAGGCGATGATCCGGTTCATAGCGTTCAGGATCGGGGACAGCGAACTGGGCGACGTCATGATGGCCGGATTCGGAATAAGGCACAGCATCTCCCAGTATATGGGGCCGGAACCGCCTGTCGACCTGGCTGCGAGTTTCTTCTGGCAGGATTTCAAACTGGGGGAAAACTCCGACGGCGAGGACCTGACCAGGACCAAGAATTACTCACTCGGAGCCCAGGCGAGCAGGAAATTCGGCAATATTTTCAATCCTTACGCCGGCCTGTACTACAACACGTACAAGACCGATATAGTTTACACCAGTGAGGTATCGGGCGATCCGGAGAAGATCGAGATATCATTCGACGATGCCTACGTGCAGTTCACCCTCGGCCTGGAGCTCAATCTCTGGATCTTCAATGTATGGGGTGAATACAACATTGCCGAGCGGCAGAGCTTCGGCGCCGGTTTCGGCCTCGCGCTGTGACCACAGGAGGTGTTCTGAAGATGAAGAAAGTATTGATAACCGCGGCCCTGATGATCCCGATGGTCCTTGCGCTCGGGCTCGGCGGCTGCCTGCTCGAGGACAGGACCGTCCAGATCGTCCTGAACAGCGAGCACTGCGAGGAGTTCGAGGAGGACCATGCGTCTGCGTCCTGGTCAACAACCGAGATAGTGGAGATCGGCGAGGATCTCGATATACTCCTGGCCGATAACGAGATCGAGCTCGAGGATATTGACAGCGTATTCGTCGTCAGCGGGACGTATGACGTGACCGAGTTTATTATGACCCACGACTGGCTGATAGGCGGCGAGATCACGGTGGAGCGCACCGATATCACGAGCTCGGGCCCTGTTACCCTGATCACCTACGACCGCGTGTCGGTGGCGGACGAGTATCTTTCGGGACCGCAGTCGACCCCTCTGCATTCAGACGGAGTGGACCTCGTCAACCAGGCGCTGGAGGATTACCTCCATAACGGGGCGAGTCCGGTTATCGAGCTGACCATCGTCAATGGTGAAGTTGATCCAATACCGGATTCCGGCGACAGGATCGAGTTCACGTGGAAAGCGTGTCTTCTGGTCCAGGTCGTAGCTGACCTCGACGTTGAGGTCGTTAACTGGCTGGGCGGTTCCTGACAGGGCAGAAGCGGGATTCAGACAAGGACGGGAAAAATTTGACGCTGAAACTTCATGTCATCCACGCGAAGGAATTCGTGAAGATGACGCCTGACGGCGAGTTCGACTTCGAGGCGACCCGCAACCTGCTAATCGAAACGGTATCAGAGGCGAAGACCTCCGAGCTCGAGATTCTGTTCGATTTCAGACAGGCGCACGCTGACTTGACTACAACGGACATCTGGTACCTGGCAGAAGCGCTGGATAAGAACAGGGCGTTCTTCAACGAGAAGATCGCCCTTCTGATCGGGGAGGACAGGAATTTCGACAACGCGAAGTTTTTTGAGCTTTGCGCCACGAACAGGGGACTCGACGTCGGCGCCTTCCAGTCGTACGAGGAAGCAATCAACTGGCTTTTCCCATCGAGCGAGGTCTCGAACGGGGATGAAGCCTGACGGACATCTCAAAATTACTTACTACGCGATTGTATGATTCTGATTATACTTGATGCATGAAGATTTCAGTTTCGATACCTGCCCCGCTTTTCAATGCTGCAGAGAAGCTCGCGAAACGAATGGGTATATCCCGGAGCGAGTTTTATCAATGCTCGATCCGTTCGTTTATCGAACAGCATCGTACGGACAGCGTCACCGAATCCCTTGATGCGCTATACGGCAGTGCTGGCACAGAAAGTGAGCTTGATTCCGTAATCGAGCAAATTCAGGACGTTTCTCTCGCGACAACGGATTGGTAGACCGGCCGCAGAGCCCTACTTCATCAACACCATACGTCCGGCCTGGTCCTTCGACTCGAGAAGCAGAGCCCGCAGGTGAGGCCAGGCTTCAGGATCGATCTTGCCGCCGTTCAGTGTCAGCTTGCGTTCGATCGTCACCCATCCGTCGTTCATCTCCACGGTAATCGTGAAGCTGCCCGCCTCGTTCTGAACGGTTCGCGCCTCGGGCAGGTGGATGATACTCTTCTTGCAGGCCTTGATCCGTATCCTGACGGTCTGCGTCATTGCGCCCGGGACCATGACAGGCGAGGTCCGCTGAGCGTGGTAGAGGTGGACATCTGCAGGGAGGACATCGGCGATACCGCCGAGGGGATCTCCGATCGCGCATCCCCTGCGGCCCTGTTTGTCAGGCTCCGCCATTTTCATCGTAAACCCGAAGCCCGCCGCAACGTGCGTCTTCTCGAATACCTCCGGGTTGTATCCGGTCACTTCGATGTTATGCAGGATCGATCCGGCGATCGCACCGATAGCTGATTTCGCTTCGCCGCCGAGACCGGTCATGTCGGTGTACGGGCAGAAAGCTCCGTCGGCATTGAGATATCCAGTCCCCTTCCATCCCTCTTCGCCGGGCTCGAGCGTCAGCGTGATAATGTACCTGCTCCCTGCGGCGTCCGCGGGAGGGTAGCTCCAGGGCGCTTCATCGGAGGCGGGCTTCCATGCCATCCTGCCGAATATCGCGCGCGGTCCTTCCGAGAGGATCCCCGCGGCGGGGTCGTAGATCGCTCTGTACGATTCACTGTGAACACAGACCCTGATCTCACCGAAGCGGGAGAGGCCCGGGAGATCGGCGTCCACCCCGCTCAATCCGGACGAGACGAATACCGGTTCGGCCTTCAGTCCCGCCTTGCGGAACATCGCCGCGGCGAGTACGGCCCGGTCGAGAGCGTGGCCGTAGGCGGTCCCGTACGTACGGGATGCCGGCCGCGGGGAGAATTCCCAGAAGCGCGAATCGTAATGGATGCTCCTGGTGAACTTGTTGACCAGCTCTACGGCCTTTCTCACTCTTGCCGCCTCGCTCGGTTCATTATTCAGAGGCGCCTTGATGAGTTCTGTCAACTCGGGGCCAAGGGTGACGGCCTTATCGAAGCTTGTCATGACCGCGTCCTTCACTGCCGCCCAGTCCTGCCATGTCGACCATGCTGCGAATGGCGCATAAAGAGCGGGATCTGCGATCCTCGGCGAACCGAGTCTGTCGAGGTTCTCCATTGTGACGATATGAACAGCTTTTCTGTCTCCGCCCGCTTGATCTGGTACCGGCGTGCCGTTGTATCCTTTCAGCTGCAGAGAGACATCATCCGGTATTGTTATCTTCAGCTCTGCCAGCACGACCGGGTCCCTCTGCTGCATCACGAAGAATCCGTCGTAACCGGCCGCTCCCGGCTGCTCCTCGATTTCCCAGGCAGTCTCCATGATGCATGGCAGCTCAACACCGTCGTGCAGGAGCATCGCCTCGCGCACCATGGTGTAATCGTCCGCCATGGCGACGGCACCGGGAAGTGTCTCGACGACCGCTGTCGGGCTGACCTTCGACTCGTGGGGCCACCACTTGCCGTCGCGCCAGGTCCTCAGCACATGCACTTTCAATGCCGATGACTCCGAGTTCCAGGGGATCCTCAGGTCGGCATGGTCGCGCAGGCCCGGAGGCGTTCCTATCCAGACGACGCGGTGGATCAATGTCCGCTTTCCGCCGTCCTCGAGGATAGTCTCGTGCCTGCTCTCGAGAAGCACGATCGCGTCGTGTGCTGCGAGGTCGAACTCTTTCTGCGCCTGAGCCCAGAGAGCGTCGAGGTCGTGTCCGCGGGAGATTCCCATCATATCCGCGCCGGATGCACTGGCAACGGCGAGCGAAAGGACGACAATGACGATCGCCGTTCTCATGATAATAGAGTATTTCATCACTTGTCCCCTTTCTCGATACGGTAGATATTTTCGCCGAACTCCTTCGCCTCATCGACGACCTTCCTGAAGCCTCCATACCCGTCAGGTGGTATCTGCCGCCTCTTTATCACGGCGTGCTGGCTTATCTTCAATACGCGTCCATCCATCTCGCTTGTTCCTTCGAACGCGGCGTATGTCTCGTCGATCTTCTTCGACGATGGAGGATCGACCGCTTTGTATCCACGCGGCAGGCGGATCTTTTCGATCCCGTCTATCAGCTGGGTATAGTAGAGGAAGACGTCCGTCTCGCGCTCATCCTTCCAGTGCGCCGTCGCTGCCCGGAAGAGGTTGCCGTTGTTGATCACTACCTGCATCATCGGGCTCTGGAATTCGAAGCCGTCTGCGATCGGATCGGCGAAACGGGGGATGCGGTACTTTATCTCGATCCACATATCCCTGCTGAAATCCTCGGGCGTGTGATGGGTCATGCTGATCCCCTCGATACGATCGCTCACGTGGGCGAAAAGCTGTGCCACTGTGTGAGCCACCTCCGCACGCCTGGTATTGGCGACCATGCGGCGAAGCCTTCCGTCGATGGCCCCGGAGCCGGACATCCTGAACGTTCCCTCGAGGGTGCCATCGGCGCTCATCTTCGCGTCGTGCTTTATGGTCAGCGGCGATTCCTCGGGCGGGCTGTAATCGATCCGCGAGAGGAACTCTCCCTCAGGGGTGCCAACGAGGTAATGCTGCTCGGCCTCGAGCAGCGACCAGATCGAATTGTTGTAAGGTACCCAGGTCGGGTCGTACATCTCAAAGGTCCCGTCCTCTTTCTTGAGGGCGCAGACACAGTGGTTGAACTGGTCGGCCGGCACGAGGTCGATCCTGCTTCCCGCCATCGTCATCGCGGCGTAGCTGTCCATCCCGGCGCCTCGCATCATCGCGATAAGCATACCGGCGATGTCCTTGCAGACTCCGCTGCGCTGTTCGAATATCATCGATGCTGGATGGAGGGTGAACCCTTCGCCCTCGCCCATCGTCTGGCCGCTGTATCGGATATTCTGTGCGACCCAGTGCACGAGCGCCTTGGCTTTTTTCTCCTCGGATGCGTTCGAGACCCCGGCTTCTCTGAGGATCTCATCGACCTTTTCCTGTATCTCCGGTGATACTTCGAATTGGTCGCGGTTCACATCGAAGAACCAGCGGCTCTTCGCCTCCCAGCTCTCTGCTGTGGCCATCACGACCTTGGACGTGAAATCACTCGTAGCGGGCTGGCGCGTCTCGTGCTTCGCCGGGGGAAGGTTCAGGCCCCACCACGAGTACTCGGTCCTGTCACCCGTGTAGGTAGTTGCCGAGTAGAGGGGGCCGTTGTAGATCTCTGAGTGGAGCCGCTTGTCCGCCGGCAGGCTGAGCACGTATTTCTTCTCGATGATCGGCTCTGAACCGGCGAAAAGAACGATGTCGAAATACTCGCCCGGCATCGGCGGGATGTAGCGGTCGTCGTCGGGGGCCCCCGCAGATGTATCCTGCGGCGGGCCGTCGAGAAGCGCGTATGTGAATCCCTTGCGGAAGACGGTTATCTCGATCCCGTCGTTTATCTCGAGCCTCGGAAGCTGCAGGGTCTTTATCCGGTCCTTCCAGTAGATCGCCCGCTGGGGCGCCGGCAGTTCATGGACATTCGAGACGTCGACGGGGATCTTTTTCCCGCCGCGGATGATGTTTACCTCGCGCACATCGACGTAGCTGCTCTGCGGGTCGAAGTTCCACCGCAGGACCGACCTGTCGCGGCAGCCTGCCGCGGTGAGGACCTTGTAGATGATGTAGCTGTCGACGTAGGTGACCCCGCTTGGCTTCATATGGTTCATCGCGTAGTCATAGACGACGATGTGGTTCGCGCCCTTGTGATCGTCGGCGGTCCCCGCGTCAGTGACGCGCGAGAATACATCCGCGGCCGGCCTCTCGCCCGGCGGAGAGCTGGTCTCGTCGGCGACGGCCGGAACCCGGGGAATACACAGCAGAACTACAAGGGCGAAGATAGCTGTCAGACGTGCGATCGGTCGGCTCGAGATCAAAGCGGCCTCCTGTCTTTTGTATGGCACTGGCAGGTCATGTTTCGGGACTGGGATTATACTATGCCCGCGAGCCTGTTACAACCTCGGCAGCGAATTAAACACGAATCCGGACCGCGGCGCCTGAATCTGTTTCAGACATAATTCATATAACAGGGGCGATAGGCGTTATTGCGCGGTTGATATTGAATGCTTGTTAAAGGATACCAGAATTCCGTTGACTAATTCCCTCTGTTTTGGTCTAATTCAATAAGGACAACGGGTTTTAGCGCACAACCCAGACATATTACTGAAGAGCTTTCCGGAAAGACGAGGACTTTCAATCATCTATTATAAACTGATGTAAATCAGGGGCTGCCTTTTTCCTCAACGGGGGGAGAGTTGAATATGTCGGAATGCCAGCATCAATGGAATATGGCAAACGTCCGATTTGGATTCGTTGCCTTCGAGAAGTGTTTTCACTGCAACGGAGTCAGGACCTTCTTCTCCAAGGAAGAATCCCCCCACCTCGGAGAGGCATACAGGGAGGAAGAGCATTTCTGGAGCAGGGTGGAGAATGCGCAGTCACTCCGATTCGATCTCGCGTGCAGTAAATGCGGGCGGGTCGAGGACTATACCGAGTTGATGGGACTGCTGCACTGCACCGGATGCCTGCCTGAATGCGAAGTGGAGATCATACAGAAGAAGCTCGAAGCGGAAAAGACATGGCTGGTCGTCGCGTTCGGGCACCTGCCGCCCGGGTCCGCCGAGCCATTCTCTCAGGAAAAGATGGATATACTCACAGATCATTTCAACCAGAGGCGCGACACCTCAAGGTCGCGCATCAAAGTCGTGCCTTTCAGTCTTATAAAGGACTTTGCCGTCTGCAGGGGGGAGTTCATCCACGATGTGGGCATGCTCTCCCAAGAGCCGCCAGCTGAAAGAAAACCCCTGTTCTGATAATTGAAAAGACGATTTCACCTGTTAAACCGGGAGGGTTACATGACTATCAACGAACTGGTCGGCAGCGTGGGCCTCAAGCCGCTGAGCACGTTCGATGACCGTGATGTCAGCGGCGTGTTCGTTTCCGACATGGTAAGCGACGTCATGGCCGGCGCGAAGTCGGGCAATCTCTGGCTCACGATCCAGACCCATAAAAGTGTAGTTCCCGCAGCCAATCTCGTCGATGTTTCCGCCGTCATCATAACCGGCGGCAAGGAGATCCCGCAGGAGACAGTCGAACTGGCCAATAAGTACAGTATTGCGATCCTCTCGAGCGAGCTTCCCACTTTCGAACTGGTGGGCAAACTTTACGAGCTGGGACTGGGGAAGTAGCCGGACCTGTATGATCGATAAGGAACCCCCGGTCATTCCGGCCGGGGATGGAGTAGTGTTCGTGGAAATAAGGATAATAAAGGATGTTCTGGGCGCGTCGATACTCGGCGGGGAGGACCGGCTCGGTGAATCTGTCGAGCACATATACGCCTCCGACCTGATGAGCGATGTCCTCGCCTTCGGCAAGCCTTACTCGATGCTGTTGACCGGCCTGGCCACCCGGCAGGCGGTGATTTCGGCTCACATGGCCGAGTTCAAGGGCGTCGTCTTCATCCGCGGCAAGAAACCCAAGGACGGAGCGGAACAGTTTGCGCAGGATAATGAGCTCGTTCTTCTTTCCACGGACCTCGACATGTTCGATGCCTGCGCCAGACTCGATGACTCGTGGAAAAAGGTACATCATGCGCTCGAGAAGGGTGCAACCGAATACAAGAAGGAAGAGATCCTTCTCAGCAGGGAATTGTGCATCAACGGAAACGACTTCGCCAACGCCGGGCTCGTCTCCACGCAGGTCAAGGCTATCCTCAAGAAGATCGGGCTCGATCCGAAGCTTGTCAGACGTGTTGCTATCTCGACCTACGAGGGCGAGATGAACGTTGTCATGCACGCGAAGTGCGCGCGGGTGAACCTGTCGGTCACGCCGAAGCTGATCGAAGTGGTGATCGACGACGAAGGGAAGGGAATCCCCGACGTCCAGCAGGCGATGGAGGAGGGATTCACGACTGCGACCGAGGAGATGAGGGCGATGGGGTTCGGGTCCGGCATGGGGCTGCCGAATATCAGGAGGAATTCCGACGAGCTCGAGGTATCGAGCGAGATCGACAAGGGAACGAAGGTGCAGATGCGCTTCTTCATATAGATCGACGCGGGGCGTAACGCCCCCGGAAGGTGAATGCCGGTTGACTCAGTATTACCATGCGCACAAGGTTGTATCCGAGAAGTGCATGGGGCACATGGCGTGCATGCGCAGTTGCCCGACGCACGCGATCAGGGTCAGGGAGAAAAGGGCGGTCATATCTCCCGAGCTTTGCGTGGACTGCGGCACGTGCATGTCGGTATGCCCGCACGGAGCGATCGATCCAACGGCCGATCCGATAGCCGACATCTCCGGATTCAAGTACAAGGTCGTCGTTCCTTCGTCAGTTCTATACACGCAGTTCGAGTCGTGGGCACACCCGTATATCGTCCACGAGGCCTTCAGAAAGCTCGGTTTCGATGCGGTCATCGACGTGGCCACGGCGTCAGCCGAACTGACAAAGGCGATAGCGAAGTATCTCAAGACGTACGAGGGAAGGCGGCCGCTCATCTCGTCGCACTGCCCTTCGCTCGTCAGGCTGATTCAGGTGAGGTATCCCGATCTTGTGGAACTGGTGCTTCCGCTCAATGTCCCGCGCGAGATCACGGCACGGGAAATACGCAGGACACTGCCGGGCAAGCTCGGCCTGAAGCCGGAGGAGATCGGTATTTTCTTCGTCGCCCCCTGCCCCGCGATGGTCGTCTCGATAAAGCAGCCCGCCGAACGGGTGAAGTCGTGGTTCGACGGAGTCGTCTCGATCAAGGACATCTATTCGGTGATGTTTCCCCATATCGTCGCGGCCGAGGAGGAGTTCGACGAGTCGGCAGTTCCGGAGGAATTCCTCTTCAATTCTGCCTGGGCAACACTCGGGAGCATCACCCACTCTGCCGAGATGGAGAACTGGCTATCCGTCTCGGGGCTCCAGCACGTGATGAAGATATTCGACGACATCGAGAACTCGCGTCTGAGAAACATCGACTTTGTAGAGGCGCTCGTATGCATGCTCGGATGCATAGGCGGGCCGTTCACCGTAGAGAATCCATATGTCGCCAGGGCCAATCACCTCAAGCAGAAACGGAAATACGAACAACAGATCGAGATAACCGACGCCGAGACCCAGCGGAAGCTCGTCGAAGGATATTACGACCTGGAGAGAGAGGTCCTGCCCCGCCCGACGATGTTCTTCGATACTGACCTGGAGACATCGATAAAGCGCCTGAAGGAACGCGAGAGGGTCTTCAAGAAACTTCGCCAGATCGACTGCGGCATCTGCGGGGCCCCGACATGTCTTGATTTTGCCGAGGACTATGTGCGCGGAAAGATCCGCCTCACCGATTGCATCTTCCTCTCGAAGACGGGAGGCGAGGAGCTGGAGGAGTGAGCGTTTGAAACGAAACCGGACAGGGGACGTGTCATGACAGAACGGGAATATGCCAGTGTGTTTTCGAGATACGCCGGTGAGGAAGGGGACCTCATCCCGATCCTGCAGAAGGTGCAGGAGAGGGCTGGCTACATCCCGGAAGACGCCATTGGCCGGATATCGGAATTTCTCAGGCTCTCGGAGAACAGGATATACGGGGTCGCCTCGTTCTACTCCCAGTTCCGGTTCACCGAACCGGGGAAACATTCGATCAAGGTCTGCCTCGGTACGGCATGTCATGTGAGGGGAGGACAGATCCTCGCCGACGTCGTCGAGAGAGACCTCGAGATAAAAGACGGACAGACAACCGAAGACCGGCGCTTCGATTTCAGGAGAGTCGCGTGCCTCGGGTGCTGCGCCCTCGCGCCGGTAGTGCAGATAGATGACGATATCTACAGCAGGGTAACGGTGATCCGCTTCAAGGAAATACTCGATGAATACAAGTAGATTTACCCGGCAGAGGGAAAAGGCCGAGAAAAAATGGAACAGGCTGCAGCACAGCAGGGTGCCTCTGATATATATAGGCTCGGCGTCCTGCGGCCGGGCCGCCGGGGCCATGAAGGTGCTCGCGGCGGTGAAAAAGACACTGAAAGATAAAGATCTCAAGGCGAAGATCGTGCACGTCGGCTGCATAGGTCCCTGCTATCTCGAACCGCTGATGGACGTCCAGATGCCCGGCAGGCCGCGCGTCAGTTATGCCAACGTCACTCCGGAGCTGGCGAAGATGATCGTCGTCTCGAACCTTGTCAAGGGCAACCCGATGGCCAAACTCGCCGTAGGATATTTCGACGGCAACGGGCACGGAGAGATGCCCGGCATCGAAAGGTTTTTCGACCTGCCGATGCTCAAGCCCCAGGTCAGGGTCGTCCTGCGCAACTGCGGGTTCATCGAGCCGGAGGATATAGACCATTACATCGCGAATGACGGTTACCAGGGGATAGTAAAGGCCCTGGAAGCGGGGCCTGAAAAAGTCATCACCGAGGTGGAAGAGGCGGGGATACGGGGAAGAGGCGGCGCCGGTTTTCCGACATATAAAAAGTGGGAGATCTGCAGGAACTCGCCCGGCAAGACAAAGTACATGATCTGCAACGCCGACGAGGGCGATCCGGGAGCGTTCATGAACCGTTCGCTCCTGGAGGGCGACCCTCATGCCGGCCTCGAGGGACTGCTCATCGCAGCCTTCGCCATAGGCGCGCCTCACGGCTATATCTACATTCGGGCAGAGTACCCGCTCGCCATTGCCCGCCTCGAGAAGGCGATCGGACAGATGCGCGAATATGGATTCCTGGGAGATGACATCCTCGGGTCGGGATTCGATTTCGATATATCGATAAAGGAGGGGGCGGGCGCCTTCGTATGCGGAGAAGAGACCGCGCTGATATCTTCCATAGAGGGCAAGAGGGGCATGCCGAAGTCTCGGCCGCCGTTCCCGGCAGTCTCCGGCCTGAACGGTATGCCGACGATCATAAACAACGTCGAGACACTCGGGACGCTTCCCAACATCATGCGAAACGGGGCGGAGTGGTACTCGAAGCTCGGCGTTCAGGGGAACAGCGGGACGAAGACCTTCTCGCTCGTCGGCAAGGTGAGGCGAACGGGCCTTATCGAGGTCCCGCTCGGGACGCCGCTCAGAAAGATCATCTTCGACATCGGCGGAGGTACGCTCAAGCCCTTCAAGGCGGTCCAGACTGGAGGCCCCTCGGGCGGGTGCCTCTCTGAGGAGTTTCTCGACACCCCCGTCGAATACGAATCGCTGGCGGCCGCAGGCTCGATCATGGGCTCGGGCGGGCTGATAGTGATGGACGAGGACACGTGCGTGGTCGATCTGGCAAGGTATTTCCTCGAGTTCACGCAGGCCGAGTCGTGCGGAAAGTGCTCGCCATGCAGGGTGGGGACGCGGCACCTCGTAGAGATCCTCAGGAGGATAACCCGCGGGGAAGCTGAGCCGGATGACCTTATCAAGCTGCAGAATCTCGGCGAGACGATAAAGAGGGGATCGCTCTGCGGGCTGGGACAGACGGCCCCCAACCCGGTCCTGACGACCCTGCAGTACTTCCGGTCCGAGTATCTGATGCATGTTAAAGAAAAACACTGTGAGGCGGCGGTCTGCAGGGAATTGATCGAGTACAGGGTCGTGCCGGGCAAATGCACCGGCTGCCAGAGATGCGTGGATGTCTGCCCCACCGGCGCGATAACAGGACCTCGGTCGGAGCCCCACAACCTCGATCCGGATAAATGTATAAAATGCAGGGCGTGTTACGAGATATGCCGGTTCGACGCGATAGCCGGCGACGCCATCATAATAAGATCGATGCGGGAGAGCGATGAGCAGTAGAACCAGGAAACTCGGCATAACAATCGACAATATGCCCTGCAGGGTCGACGAGGGGATGACCATACTCGAGGCCGCGGAGTGCAGCGGCGTATATATTCCGAAGCTCTGCGCCCACAAGGATCTCACCCCCTTCGGCGGATGCCGCATGTGCATCGTCGAGGTCGACGGGATAAGGGGATTCCCGACGGCCTGCACGACGCCTGTCACCGAGGGGATGTCGATCAGGACCGATACGGCGCAGATTCAGAAGGAGCGCAAAGAGATCCTGCAGCTCATACTGAGCGAGCACACGTCGAGCTGCCTGATCTGCGACGAGAGGGACGAGTGCAGCAGCACCCTCGATACTATCCGCAAGGCCGGCGTCACGACGGGCTGCCGGTACTGCCCGAACGACAACGACTGCGAGCTCCAGGAGGTCGTAGATTATCTCGATGTCCGCGATATCGGTTATCCCGTCTACTATCGCGGCCTGCCCGTCGAGAAGATGGACCCGTTCTACGACAGGGACTACAACATCTGCATCCTCTGCGGCAGGTGTATCAGGATGTGTCAGGAGATCCGTACGGCAAACACCCTGTCGTTCAAGCGGCGCGGCAACAGTACGGTGATCGGGCCGGCCTTCGAGCGAAACCATCTCGACGCTGGCTGCGAGTTCTGCGGGGCGTGCGTCTCCGTCTGCCCCACCGGGTCCCTCGCGGAAAAGGCGCGGAAGTGGGACGGCCGCGAGGACGGAAAGGTCACTACCACCTGCGCCTTGTGCGGAATCGGATGCCGGCTCGATCTCCTCGTGAAGAAGGACCGGGTCATCGGCAGCCTGCCGGTTGCCGACACGCTGGTCAGTGATATGCAGCTCTGCGTGAAGGGCAGGTTCTGCATCACGGAACTGGTCAACGACCATCACCGGCTCCGGCATCCCACAGTCACCCGCTTCAATACGGATATGAATATCTCGTGGGACGAGGCACTCGATATCGCCACCGGAGCGCTTTCCTCCTGCGAACCGGACAGGTTCGGGATGGTCATATCGACCGACTGCTCAAACGAGGATCTGTATGTTGCGCAGAAGTTCACCAGGACGGTGATGGGATCGGCAAACATCGACACGCCTGCCCGGCTGCATTACGGGGACGCGTTTGTTCCGTACCTCGGCCTTCTGGCGTCGCCCGCCCGGCTCTCCGATATAGCGGGAGCGGGAGCGGTCCTCTGTATCGGGCTCGACACGCAGTACGGCAGGTCGGTAGTCGGCGTCGAACTGAGGAAGGCCGCGAAAAACGGCGCGAAAATAATCACGATCAATCACGCACCGCACAACATCTCTCTCATTGCCGACAGCTGGATACGTCCGCAGGCGGGAGACGAGGCGGCGGCCCTCTCGTCGCTCGAGAGACTGACGAAGGGGCGCGGAAAGAAGGCAGGCGACCTGGCGGAGGCGGCATCGATGCTCGCTGGCGCGGATTCGCCCGTCATCCTCCTCGGTCCGGTGATACTCGGTCGCAGAGGCGCAGGCGCGATGATCAACACTGTGAAGGGAATCGCGTCAAACGTCGGCGCGCGGATCATGCCCCTGCCGGCATCGTGCAACCTCGCCGGTTCCTTGCTGATGGGAGCATACCCTGAGTATCTGCCCGGCGGGGTGCCGTCGAAATCGAACAGGGCCAGAGCGAAGCTGAAGAAGGTCTGGGGATCCGCGGTCCCGTCGGGAAGCACGGGCTGGAATTCCGGAAGGCTGTATTCGGGGAAAAAGCTCAAGGTCCTGTACATCGTCGGAGATGTCCCGGCCGGCGAGCGGCCGAAGGCCGACTTCGTAATATTCCAGAACATCTATCCCCCAGATCCATCGTTCGAGGCGGACCTCGTTCTTCCCTCGGCTGCGTTTACCGAGGCGGACGGGACCTTCGTCAGCGGGGAGGGAAGGATCCAGCGCTTAAGAAAGGCGGTGCCGCCTCCCGGTGAGGCCAGGCCGGACTGGAAGATAATAAGTCTCATCGCGAAGAGGATGGGAGCAGCGGGATTCGATTTCAGAAACGACGCTCAGGTCCGAAAAGAGATCGCGCTGCTGGTAAAGGATATCGGCGGCAGGGCGGTCGGCGCCCGCAGCCTTCTTCCACTTGATCTCGCCGGATCGAACGGCTCAGGAAAGACCGCCCGGCGGAGTGTCGTCAGGACCGGCAGCGGGTACCCGCTGCTGCTCGAACTGGGCGCGGACGAACATACCTATCGCGGCTTTCCGATCTCCGGCGTTGTCGATGGCGCGAAGGTCCTCTTCCCGTCCGGTTTCATCCGTATCAATCCCGGCGACGCAGCCGGGATGAAGCTGTCCGACGGTGATACGGTAGTGATAACCGCCAGGGGATTCAATGCCGAGCGCCCGGTAAGGATTACGCGGAGTCAGCAGAGAGGCACACTCGGACTGGCCGTGGCCGTGGGCAATCCGCTCGCCCCGGGACTGTACGCGGTCAGGATAGGAAAGAAAGATGTTTAAGGTCCTCCACAGCGAGATGCACGTTCCAAACATACACCTCCTCGTGGTCGAGGCGCCCGAGGTCGCCCGTGAGATAAAGCCCGGGCAGTTCGTGATCGTCAGGCCGAGCGAGGAGGGAGAGAGGATCCCCCTCAACGTATCGGACTGGGACAGGGAGGCGGGAACGCTCTCGATATTCTTCATGAACGCGGGCAAGTCGACCGACATGCTCGCGTCGGTCGAGACCGGATCTGAGATCCCCACAGTCGTCGGGCCTCTCGGGAAAGAAACGGAGATCGATAGATACGGGACGGTACTTCTCGTCGGCGGATGCTACGGGATAGGCAGCATCTATCCGATCGCCAGGGCGATGAAGGAAAAGGGCAACACCGTCGTGACGATCATCGAGGGCAGGAGCTCATATCTGATCTACTGGGAGGACAGGCTGGCCGAGTTCTCGGACCAGCTGACGGTGATCACGAGGGATGGCACGAAGGGGCTCAAGGGGCATATCAGCCGGCTGCCGGAGATCGTCGCCGCGCTCGATACGCCCGTGGACAGGATGATAGTCAACGGCTGTACGCACCTTCTCAAGAGAGCATCGGATGAGAGTCGTCCCCTGGGGATAAAAACGATAGTCAGCCTCAACCCGATAATGATCGACGGGACGGGGATGTGCGGGGTGTGCCGGGTGACCGTCGGCTCCGAGACGAAGTTTGCATGCGTGGACGGCCCCGACTTCGACGGACACGAGGTCGACTGGGCCGAACTGCTGCAGAGACGAAGGACCTATATAGCAGAGGAAGTCGTTCCCACCCGCACGAGCAGGTGCGAGGAACACGCCGCCTCGCGCCGGGGTGAATGATCATGCCGCTCGACCTGAACCGCAGAGAGATGCCGAAGCAGCCGCCCGATGTGCGGAGTCAGAACTTCAGCGAAGTCGCCCTCGGTTATCTTGATGAAACAGCGATCGATGAGGCAGTCAGGTGTCTTCAGTGCAAGAAGCCGCTGTGCGTCGCCAACTGTCCGGTCGAGATCGACATACCGGCATTTATCAAGTGCATCGCCGAGGGGGATTTCGCCGCCGGCGTAAAGAAACTCAAGGAGAAGAATCTTTTGCCTGCGGTCTGCGGCAGGGTCTGCCCGCAGGAGGAACAGTGCGAGGAGACCTGCGTACTTGTCAAGAAGGGCGGCGAGATAGCAATCGGCCGTCTCGAGCGTTTCCTCGCCGACTGGGAGGCCGCGCAGGGTGAGGCGCGGGTTCCGAGAAAGCCGAAGAAGACCGGGAAAAAGGTCGCCGTGGTGGGAGGCGGGCCGGCGGGGCTCACCGTGGCCGGCGACCTGATCAGGCTTGGCCACGAGGTGACGATATTCGAGGCCCTCCACAAGATGGGCGGCGTCCTCGTTTACGGCATCCCCGAGTTCCGTCTGCCGAAGGCGATAGTCGAGAGGGAGGTGCGGTATCTCGAGAAGCTCGGCGTGAAGATTGTCACCGATTTCGTCGTCGGTAAGACGAGGACGATCGACAGCCTCCTCGATGAGTACGACGCGATATTCGTCGGTTCGGGAGCCGGCCTGCCCTGGTTCATGGACCTTCCCGGCGAGAACCTCAACGGTGTCTACTCGGCCAACGAGTACCTGACGCGGATGAACCTGATGAAGGGATTCCTCTTCCCCGATTTCCACACCCCGATAAAGGAGCACAGGCGCATGGCCGTCGTCGGCGGAGGAAACGTCGCCATGGACTGCGCCCGCACCGCGCTCAGGCTCGGCGCCGAGACAAGGATCATCTACCGCCGCTCGAGAGAAGAGCTCCCCGCCAGGCTCGAGGAGGTAGAGAACGCCGAGGAGGAGGGCGTCATCTTCGAGTTTCTCACCCTACCTCTGAGATACATAGGGGACGAGAACGGCTGGATCAAGGAGATCGAATGCAAGAGGATGAAGCTAGGCGAGCCGGATGATTCGGGGCGTCGTCGGCCCGTTCCGATCGAGGGGTCCGAGTTCATCATGCCGATGGACGCCGTCGTATGCGCGATCGGCAACAGCCCAAACCCGCTCATAGCCGACACTACTCCCGGGCTCGAAATAGGCAAGAAGGGCAACATCGTGGCTGACGATGAGACGGGCAGGACGTCAAAGGCGAAGGTCTGGGCCGGCGGGGACGTCGTGACGGGGGCCGCTACTGTCATCCTTGCGATGGGCGCGGGGCGCAAGGCGGCCAGGTCGATACACGAACACCTCAGTTCCGGCTGATCCTACAGCAGGAATGTTATCCCGATGAATACGAAGAAGGCCGAAGGGAACAGATAGCGGGCGATCGTGTCGAATCTCTCGGCGAACGCGTTATGTTCGCTGTCGGCCAGCGTGCCCGTCATGACAGCCTCGGCCAGGGCGAGAAAAACGAATACCGTCGATCCCGTGATGAAGATATCCAGCTTCGTCATGTAGGGGACAGGGGGCAGGACACTGGAGACAGCGAAGCGGTACGCGACGAGTGTCAGCATCGATGTTGCCGCCATTGTTAACTGCGAGTCGAGATGTTTCGGCTTGATGAAGAAGACGCTCCACGACATCATGACGATCATGACGAGCGGGATGACGACGCTCCAGATGTGATAGGAGGATTTCCTGCTGCCCTTCATCTCGATATCGAGGCGGAGGAACTCCCTTCCCCCGAGTGCACTGAATACTCCGATTTTCGGCACCACTTCTCCTATGGACCAGTTAGGAATGGAAAAGAGGTCGCTTCTGTCGATACTGGACTCGGTGAAATCGAGTCTTACCTCGGACGGCCGGTGATCGACCGTCAGCATCGAGATCGTCACGGTGCGCTTATCGAAAGGGAAGCGGTGGATGTCGGCCGATGTCGTGAAATCCCCCGAGTAGCGCTGCTCGTATGCGACGAGCCCGTTCGCGTCGATCCGTACGATCTCCGGGAAATGCTCCCTGACATCCCTCTGGTTGAAGATGCGAAGCCGCGGGTTCCATATGTCAGTGAGAGGGAGGGAGATCACGTCGTTCTCCCCGGGCCGCGCCAGCCTCGGATCGTTCCACTGGAGGCGGATGGAGATATCGGCCTTGAAGGTCTGGTCGCGGTCATCGATCTTCGCGATGTCTATGACGTAAAGCTCCATCGAGACTATGGTCGGTCCCGTATCCGCTCCCGGCCGCGTCCTCATACCCGGGTCGACCTCGAAAGCGGCTGCCGGTGATCCAGCCGAAACTCCCAGCACGGTTACGAAGGCCGCAATTATCGATATTATCCTCATCCTGTTGTCCCGCCTTGTTTATCCGGCAATTAAAATCGGCACGAGTATAACTGGAATTCCGGAGCAGTTCCAGCATTCAGAGTAAAATGCCCGCGCACGGCCTCGAAGAGGTTATTATTGTTTCCCGCAGGGGAATAAGTGATATAATCCCGCCATACAAGGGACTCTCATGATAGGGAAAACAATATCGCACTACAGGATCCTCGAGGAGCTCGGCCGGGGCGGGATGGGCGTGGTGTACCTGGCCGAGGATATGAAGCTCGGCCGGACAGTCGCGCTGAAGTTCCTCGCGCCCCGCGCTATAGGGAGCGAGGAGGACCGGGCACGGTTCCTCCATGAAGCGAAGGCCGAGGCAGCGCTGAGCCATCCCAACATCTGCACGATCTACGAGGTCGATGAGGCGGGCGGACAGCCCTTCATCGCGATGCAGTATGTCGAGGGGCAGGACCTCGGGGAACTGATCGGACAGGGACCTCTCAGGATCGATGAAGCGGTCGATATCGCGCTTCAGGCGGCCGCCGGCCTCCAGGACGCGCACGAGAAGAATATCGTCCACCGCGACATAAAGCCGGCCAACATGATGATAAGCGGCAAGGGCCGGGTAAAGATCATGGACTTCGGCCTCGCGAAGGCGCTCGGACGGACGATGCTGACAAAGGCAGATTCTACACTCGGCACGTATGCTTACATGTCTCCGGAACAGTCCCGTGGGGAAGATGTCGACAGCCGTACCGATATATGGTCGCTCGGGGTCGTCCTGTACGAGATGATAACCGGGAGGCTGCCTTTCAGGGGGGATTACGAGCAGGCGGTGATCTACTCTATACTCAGCGAGGAGCCAGAACCTGTAACGGCGCTGCGGACAGGCGTGCCGATGGAGCTCGAACGCATCGTTTCGAAATGCCTGCGAAAGGACCCGGGCCGGAGATACCAGGGAATGGCTGATCTCGCTACCGATCTGAGGCAGGTTCAGGAGACTTTATCACCCGCCGGAAGGACCGGGACAGCCGTTCCGGCGCCTGCTCCGAGGACTCTGGGCGCCCGCTGGCCGTGGATCGTCATCGCTGTCCCTCTGATCGTGGCAGCTGCGCTGGTCGTCCCGAAGCTTTTCCGCGCGGAGCGGGGGACTTC
>SDBS01001600.1_pt1 | contig 23009 bp, 20 predicted proteins | sample 2277091 | NCBI WGS metagenome assembly SDBS01 (sample SAMN10404972, study PRJNA504765) | marine sediment metagenome | isolation source: marine sediment core GS10_PC15, 163 cmbsf | place: Arctic Ocean: Southern Knipovich Ridge | collected 2010
GTAAGGACCGATAGAGGAGAGGAGATAACGACCCAACTTATAAAGATAGAATAGGATAGTAATGTTATGATGGAGAGAAAAAAGAATAACTGAGAACAGCCTCCTTCGGGAGGCTGTTCCTATATCTATCAGTATATTCTTTGAAAAAGAGAATAAGAAGACAGGTGATCAGTCTTTATAATCCGATAAGAGCTTTTTTGCTTCACCAATACCGATGTAATTCGGGTATTTGTTAATAAGTAATTCCAGTGCTCCTTTGCCAAGAGGTTTGTCTTCTAACTTCATTAGGAATATCCTTCCGGTTTTAAGGAGTGCTGCTGGCGCAAGTCTATCTTCAGAATGATGTTTTACTAATAAAGAAAAGAGTTCAACTGCCTTCCTGTACTCTTCCCTGGATGTAAGATATGTTCCAATCCTGAACTGTATCTTTGGTGAGAAGAGATAGTCAATATCCTTATCGTATATTTCAAGATATACATTGTAAAGCTCGTTCATCTCTCCTTTTTCATATAGGAGTGTAAGAATCCTTTCATATTCAATGGTTGCTTCGTTCTTTTTCTCAAGTAAGATAAGACATCTTGCAAGCTCAAGCCGTGCGTCACTGTTTGAGGGGTCTTCTTCCATGATCTCTTTAAGAAGGGTAACTGCACCTTCAGTATCACCAACATCTCTTTTATTGAATGCTTCTTCTAGCTTTGGATGCAACTTGACTGTTTCAATCTGCTCCTCAATTTTTCCAGAGAGATACCTCTCCTCCACTTTGAAGAATTTCATGGCAAAACCTGCTGCAAGACCGAAGACAAAACCACCTACATGTGCATAGAATGCGACGCCTGAATCCAGCCCTTTTGTAACTAACGCATAAAAAAGCTGTTCAGCGAACCAGAAACCAAGTGCAAACCATGCATACAATTTAAATGTACCCAAAAATGGTCTAATGAAGAAAATGAAAAAGTAAAAAAATCTTATCTTCGTTTTGTAGAAACGAACTGCGAATGCTCCCATTAAGGCAGATATTGCCCCTGATGCTCCTATTAAGGGGATATTTGAGCCCTGATGAAAAAGTGCATAGAAAAGAGAAGCAAATATTCCCCCGACAAGAAAAAGGGAAATGAAGAGTGGTCTACCCCAGTAGTCTTCAATATTAACCCCAACAAGCCAGAGGAACAGCATGTTAAAGAAGAGGTGAAATAATGAGGCATGAAGAAAAAGTGAAGAGAGGAGGTTAAAAATTGAGATGTGATTCGGCTTAAATCCAAAGCGATAGAATACTCTGTTCTCCAGAGGTTTCGTAAATTGTACATAAAGTTCTTCCCATTCTTTATATTCTTCGCTCTCTTTATCAAATATCTTACCTTCCTCAATTGCTTTTCGGAAGTTTTTAACCATGGGATAACGTTCCGCATCCGGGTTTTCTCTTAAATACTCGTAGTGTAGATCACGTTCTTTCAGATACAGTTCTTCATAAAACTCGTTAATGTGTGTTCGCTGCTTTATTTCGATGGGAAAGGAAATTAGCCAGACAATAACATTTAATCCAATTAAAACAATTGTTAGATAAGGTAATCGTCTGTAAAGTTTATCATGCCCTATTGGAACTATTATCAATTCTTCCTCTTTTTCCTGCATCATACGATATTTTCTTGAAAAATCAAGAAAAAATTTGACTTAAAAATCTATTTGTGATAATAATTAAAGCTGTTTAGTACTGCTTATATGGGAGAAACAACATCTAGTTGGAAGATCCCAAAATTAAATGATCAAATATTTGCAGATGAGGGTAAATTTATGAGATGGAAAATCATTTTCTTGTTTATCATTACTCTTTTTCTTTTGGTTGGATGTGCTGGGAGTAAAAAACTATTAGAGAGAGGCACTCTAAAGAATGAAGCTTTCGAGAAAGCCGATGATTATCTTAAAAGAAGACTCTACAGTAATGCTATCAATGAATATGAGAAAGTTCTTCCGATTTTTCCTAATGATTTCGAAACCTTGAAAGGAATTGCGAATGTTTACTATAAAAAGAGGGATTGGGAGAATGCAATCAAATACTATGAAAGGATTTTTGAAATTTCGAAGGAAAATGAGATAATTCTTAGACTCTTCAGTGCTAAGACAGAAGAAGCATCAAAGGACTCTTTGAAACTTGGCGGTCTAAAAGATGAGATAAGGAATTTTTCTAGATCTTTTCTCGATGCTGAAGAGAACAGAGAAGCATCACTATCGATAGTATATGAACTCTTTTTCCTTGCTGATACGGATTCTGTTGCGCTAAAACCTTACAGAGATGCAATTACAAAAGGATTTCCAAATAGCAAAACAGGTTATGAAATAATTGGAAACGATTTCTATAGTGGTCTCTATCCAATTTGGAGGAATGATACAGCAAAGGTAGAATACCTTGAGAATTTCCTGAATAAATATCCTGAAACAGAATGGAGAGTAACAGTTTATCAACATCTTTTAAGTTCTCTCTATAAACTGAAAAGATACAAGGAAATGGTCGAGACAGGTGAGAGACTGGTCAAGGAAGAACCCAGAAACCCTTTTGCTTACAGTTATCTTGCATACCTAATCCTGGAAGCTGAAGAAGACGCAGACAGGGCTATTGAATATGCAAGGAGAGCGATAGAGTTTGAGCCAAGTTATGAAAAACCAGAAAATTTTGGTGATGAGCAGTGGAGATTACAGAAGAGAGCAATCTATGGAGATATTCGTATGTCTCTTGCAAGGGCTTTGCTCTTAAAAGGGAAAATGGAAGAAGCTGAGAGATGGATCAAAGATGCTATTGAGAACACACATTTTGGAGCAAATGATTATAAAGGTAACGGACCCTACTTCTATGTTCTGGGGAGAATTGAGGAGAAAAAGGGGGAAAGAGAAAATGCGTTGCGGTCATACATTATGTCGCTGATTGAAGGCGATGTCTATAATAAGTGGACTCCAAAATCTGATAGTGTTTTAAAGGACTTGTACAGAAAGATTAATAAGAACGAGAAAAAGTTAGAAATATTCATAAGGGACGAAATGGATTATAGCGGTATCATTCTTGAAGATGTCACAGAAAAAATGGGATTTGATGGTATAGGGGCCTCACGTATCGCATGGGGGGATTACGATAACGATGGTTATGATGATATACTTCTCAATGGGTCAAGAATCTTTAGAAACTTAAAGGGGAAGGGGTTTAAAGAGGAAACAGAAAGTGTTGGTATAAAAGATTACTCTGCATCGGGAGGTATCTGGGGAGACTGGAATAATGATGGGTTGCTTGATTTCTATTCAATTTCTGGTGGAAAGGGAGATAAGGGAGATCGCCTATGGAAGCAGATTTCAGATGAGGTTTTCCTTGATGTAACACTTGAAGCAGGACAGGTCACAAATGATTATTCTACTGAAGGTACAGCCTGGGGTGATGCAAACAATGATGGTTATCTTGATATTTATCTTGCAAATTATGAGAACTGGTCGGAACACTCATACTATCCTGATGCATTCTATTTATGCAAGAAGGGAAAAACATTCGATGAGGTTTCCAATGATGTTGGAATAGTCCCACCTTTTAATGAGGACCGGGCAGGAAGGGGTGTGAACTGGGGAGATTTCGACAATGATGGTGATCTTGATATCTATGTTTCAAATTACAGATTACAGGAAAACTTTCTCTGGAAAAATAGCGGAGATGGAACATTTACAAATGTCGCAGCTCTACTTGGAGTAGCAGGGGATGAGGTGGAAGGATGGTGGGGGCATACGATTGGCTCCTCCTGGGGAGATTATGATAATGATGGGGACCTTGATTTGATTACTGCAAATTTGGCACATCCCAGATACATTGAGTTTTCGAATAAAACAAGGCTTTACGAAAATCTTGGACCACCTGAGTGGAGGTTTATCGATAGAAGATACAAAGCTGGTATAAAATTTGAGGAAACCCATTCAGACCCCGCATGGGGTGATATCGATAAAGATGGTGACCTGGATCTCTATATTACTTGCGTGTATGAAGGGAGAAAGAGCTTTCTTTACGAGAACCTTGGAGATGGTAGATTTAAGGATATAACTTTTCTGTCAGGAACCAGGGTTTTTAACGGTTGGGGCTGCGCTTTCAGTGATTTTGATAATGATGGAGATTTGGACCTTTTTGTTGCAAGTGGTTCAGGTGTGCACCTTTTTGAAAATAAAGGGAATGAAAACAACTACCTTGAAGTAAAGGTTATTGGCACAAGTTCGAACTCATCTGGAATAGGAGCAAGAGTCAAGGTAAATCAAGGAGGGAAGACTCAGATAAGGGAGGTACAGGGAGGTAAGGGAACTACAAGTCAGAACTCTTTTGTACAGTTTTTTGGTTTTGGAAATGATACTACACCTGTCAATGTTGAGGTAAGATTCCTTAGCGGTACTATTGTAAACTTAAGAGATGTTGAACTCAACCAGAAGATTGAAGTAATAGAGAAGAGAAGGACAGTAGGGAGTAAGGAGTAATAAAGGATAAAGGATGAAGTAGGGGAATGACTAAACCAGAAATGTATGCTTACAATTGAGAAAGAAGAACGTCGCATAACAATGTTTTGATTAGAAGTACGCATGTCAATGTTCGAATGACGAAAAAGGCAGCAGACAGAAACAGCAAGAAAATGACGTTGGGGGCAAAGGGGTGGGATTACCTAATATTTGCTTCTCTGTGGTTGCTGTTAATAGGTATCGAAAAAAGAAGTATCTTTGGAACTTGACAAAGGGTTTTTTTGTTATTACTATAGCGCTTAGAAATAGGTCGGTAAGGTAATAGATTACTGTACTGAATCCTGAGAAAGTCAAGATTGCTTCGCATAGGCAAAGCAGGTGAGAAGAACTCGCAATGACAAAAAACTAACAACGAATAACTAATAACGAGACTTCATTAAGAGGAGGGAAAATGGAAGCAGGTATAAAAGAGTTAAGTGAAAAAATAGAGAAAGAGAGTGCTTTTATTGAGCAGCTTACAAGTGAAATAGGTAAAGTAATAGTAGGTCAGAGGAATCTTATAGATAAAATACTTGTAGGGCTTCTCTCTGATGGTCATATACTTATTGAGGGAGTTCCGGGTCTTGCAAAGACCCTGACCATAAAAACACTATCTGATTGCATATCCACAAAATTCCAGAGGATACAGTTTACTCCAGACCTCTTACCTGCGGATCTTATTGGAACCCTTGTTTATAATCCGAAGGACAGTTCTTTTGCCCCAAGGAAAGGTCCTATCTTTACAAATCTTATACTTGCAGATGAGATTAACAGGGCACCAGCAAAGGTTCAGAGTGCATTACTCGAGGCAATGCAAGAGAGGCAGGTCACGATTGGAAAGACAACATATCCTCTTGACAAACCATTCCTTGTTATGGCGACACAGAATCCTATTGAGCAGGAAGGTACGTACCCACTCCCTGAAGCTCAGGTTGACAGATTTATGTTAAAACTAATTGTAGACTATCCCTCGATGGAAGAGGAAAGGGGGATTCTTGAGAGGATGACAAGTGGTAAGGAGATAAAGGTGGACTCCGTTATTACACCAAAGGATATTTTTAACGCAAGAAAACTCTTGTACCGGATCCATATGGATGAAAAAATAAAGGACTATATACTCAACATTGTCTTTGCAACCAGATTCCCTGAGAAGTATGGTATAGATGACCTTAAAGGAATGATTGCATACGGTGCATCACCGAGGGCTTCTATCTACCTTACGTTAACCTCAAAGGCATATGCTTTTATAAAGAGAAGGGGATATGTAATACCGGAGGATATCAAATCTATTGGCTACGATGTATTAAGACACAGGATTATTCCCACATATGAAGCTGAAGCAGAGGATATGACAACGGATGACATTATAAGGAAAATATTTGATGAAATAGAGGTTCCGTAATGCTTCCAAAAGAACTCCTACAAAACATAAGACGTATAGAAATAAGAACCAAAAGACTCGTTAATGAGGTCTTCGCAGGTGAATATGAATCTGTTTTTAAAGGTGAGGGTGTAGAGTTTTCTGAGGTAAGGGAGTATGTCCCTGGTGATGATATCAGGAGAATAGATTGGAATGTTACAGCAAGAATGGGACATCCATTTGTAAAAAAATTCAGAGAAGAAAGAGAGCGCACTCTTATCTTTCTTGTAGATGCAAGCTCTTCTGAATACTTCGGATCTGTTTCACGGCAGAAGATAAACCTTGCAAGTGAAGTAACCGCTCTCCTTTCGTTCTCTGCAATAACCAATAATGACAAAGTTTCTCTTCTCCTCTTTACAGACATAATTGAGAAATTTGTTCCTCCTAAAAAAGGAAGAAGACATGTTCTAAGGATAATAAGAGACCTTCTCTATTTTAAACCTCAAGGGAGAAAGACAAATATAAAGCTGGCTCTTGAACACCTTAATAGAGTATTACGAAAAAGATCTATCGTTTTTCTAATCAGCGATTTCCTGGATGAGGGATTTGAGAAACCTTTAAAGATAACTGCTCAAAAACATGATTTAATTGCAGTACGAATAAGGGATCCTCTTGAGTTTTCAATACCTGGTTTCAGTGGATGGATAATGCTTGAAGATGCAGAAACAGGTGATATTGGATGGTTCAACACCGGTGATAGAAAAAGAAGGATGGATTACGGTCTCCAGCAGTTGGATGTTATGGAAAGGCAGAAAGAATTCTTTACTTCAAACAATATCGACATTATTGATTTGAATACATCCAAACCTTATGTGGATGAACTCGTAAGATTTTTTACAATGAGGGAGAGGAGATTGAAAACCATATGAATATAATGACATTTCTCTTACCCGCACTTTTCCTTATGGGAAGTAACCCGGATAAGGTTCCTTTACCTTCAATAGAACAGGAGATAGACAGAAAAGAGGCAACAATAGGTGACAGATTAAGATTTAAGGTCGAAATTTTTACAGAGGAGGGCCAGGAGGTAATTCCGCCAGAAAACCAACCTTTATTGGGTACATTTGCTGTCAAGGATAGAGATATGAGAATAATTACAAGAAAGGGGTTCAAGAAAACGGTTTTCGAGTATACTCTTGTATCTTACGATGTTGGAAAAAACAGAATTCCAGAAATAACTATGATAATAAAGAGGGATGATGAGTTGCAAAAACTCAATACTCTTCCACTCTTTGTTGATATAAAAAGTGTTTCGCCTGGTTTAACCGGTGAAGAGGATATAAAAGGATTAAAGCCTCAAATCTCCATTAGGTTCCCATACTGGTATTATCCTATCGGTTTGTTTTCTCTATTAGCCATTGTTGGTGCAATCCTTCTTTTATTAAACAGAAGGAGAAAGAGGATTGTATCGGAGAAAGTTGAGATGAAACCTCCATGGGAGATTGCACTTTCCGAGCTCAACGAACTTGCCAGCCAAAAATGCGTAACAGCTGTTGAGATAAAAAAATTCTATACTGAACTTTCTTTTATACTTAGAGAATATTATGAAGCAATGTATAAATTTCCTGCGCTTGAAAATACAACAGCTGAGATAATGGATTATCTCAAAAGGATGAAAGAATTCAAACCTCACCTTACAAAAACACATGATTTCCTTACCCAAAGTGATTATGTGAAATTTGCAAAACATGTTCCGCCCTTTTTTGAAGATGAGAAAGAGATTGGTCTGGTTAAGAATATTGTAAAAGCAACGATGGAAGGGGAGGGTGAAGATGCTTAGATTTGCACATCCGCTTTTCTTTCTAATCCTTCTACCTCTTATGTACCTTTTCTTTCTTAGATGGAAGAGACATGATTCACCGATGAGGTTTTCATCGTTTCAGAATCTTTTCCCTCCGAGAAGAATGAGAGTTGGTATTGATAAGGTTTTGCTGATTCTGAAGGTTGCTGCGATAGTCCTTCTGATAACAGCATTAGCAAGACCAAGAAAAGGTTTAACAAGAACGGAGATTACCTCGCATGGTATAGATATCGTAATCGCACTTGATGTGTCGGGAAGCATGAAAGCTGTTGATTTCAAACCTAAGAACAGGTTATATGTAGCAAAAGAGGTGGCGGAGGATTTTATCGAGGAGAGAAAAGCTGATAGAATTGGGCTTGTTCTTTTTGCAAGATTTGCATATACACAATGTCCCCTAACTACAGATCATGGTGTTGTTATAGACCTGTTGAGGAAAGCGAACATAGGGATGATCAAAGATGGAACTGCAATCGGTCTTGGATTAGCACAGTCCTGTGATAGACTAAAGGATTCGAAAGCAAAGAGTAAGGTGGTGATACTCCTGACAGATGGCAGAAATAATGCAGGAGAGATTGATCCAGAGACAGCAACTAAAGTGGCAAAAGCACTCGGAATTAAGGTTTATACAATAGGAGCTGGAAAGCCAGGTGAAGCGAAGATCCCTGTAACAACCCCGTTCTGGGGAACAAGGTATGTAACAATCCCCGATGAACTGGACGAGGAACTACTGAGAGTAGTAGCAGATGAGACAGGTGGTTCCTATTTCAGAGCAAAGGATCCAGAAGGGCTTGCTATGATATTCGAAACGATAAATAAGATGGAGAAGTCGGAAATAAAGGTTCACAAGTACACAAACTACAGGGAATTTTTCAGACCACTTCTTCTTTCAGGTCTATTTCTGCTCGTTTTTGGCATGGTGCTTGCAAACACAAGGTTTCTAAAATTTCCATAGAGGAAAAGATTAACCACAGAGAAATAATAAAATATTATAAGTGTCAAAACCTGGATAAAAAAGATAAATACTAAAAAAAAAATAAAAGCCTCTGCGCACTCTGCGGTGAAAAGAGAATAAAATGGTTTTTAAAGATACGTTCTATTTTTGGTTATACTTTATTATTCCTGTTCTTGTACTCTTGATTATTATAGGCGTGAAGAGGAGAAGGAATTTTATGAAGCGTCTTGGAGGGGGGCAGGTGATAAGAAAAAATATTCTTGGTGTTAGTCCAACAAAGCGTTTCTGGAAGAAGGTATCTCTTATTATTGCTTTATCATTTCTCCTTCTTGCCATTGCTCGACCTCAGATGGGGGTTGAGAAGATTCGTATTAAAAGAAGGGGTGTGGATATTTTGGTTCTTCTTGATACATCGCTTAGTATGGCAGCACAGGATATCAAACCTGACAGGCTTACAAGGGCAAAGATGTGGATAGGAACACTTATTGATAATCTTGTGTCGGATAGAATTGGTATTATAGCATTTGCCGGAAAGCCATTCCTCCAATGTCCTTTAACAACGGATTACAGTGCTTGTAGGATGCTTCTTGATATTCTCCATGTTGGTACAATTCCAGTTCAAGGGACAAATATATCGGGTGCACTTGACCTGGCAATAAAATCGTTTCCTGAAAAGAAAGGATTGTTTAAGGTTATTGTTCTTGTTACGGATGGAGAAGACCATGAAGGAAGAGTTGAGGATGCAGCAGAAGCTGCTGCAGAAGAGGGAATAAAGATAATAGCAATAGGTATAGGAAGTGAAACAGGGGAACCTCTTCCTGTTAAGGATGAGACTGGAAATATTTCTGGATACAAAAGGGATAAAAGCGGGAATCTTGTTATGAGCAGATTAAATAGAGCGACACTTGAATCAGCAGCCCGAAAGACGGACGGAGCCTTCTTTAGCGCAACGCCAGGGAGTTTTGAGATGAATAGAGTGGTTGGTATACTCAACAAGATGGAGAAAGAGGAGTTTGGAGAAGAGTGGCTCGATAGATACGAGGACCGATTTGAATATCCACTCATATTTGCAATTCTCTTGATATGTCTGGAACTTTCTTTAACAGATAGAAGTTTCTTAAGAAAGAGACGAAAATCCAAAAAGAGAATTTTATGATTACACAGATGAAAGACAAAAATCTATTTTTTCGTTTTAATGGAGGCAGAAACAGGTTTTTGCTAATTTTATTTGTAACTCTGCTCTGTATATCAAGCAATGCTTCAGGTTTTACTTTTAGAACCAAGAACAACAAAGCAAATAGATTTTTCAATAAAGAAGAGTATAAGAAGGCACTCAATCTTTATGATGAGTTAAATAAAAAACTGCCCGAGAAGAGAAATAATATTAATTCCACAGTAAAGTTCAACAAAGCGAACACTCTTCTAAAACTCAATGATTATGAAAAGGCAATGGAATATTACATCGAAACACTTGCAAGCACGAGTGATAATAAAAGACTCTCTCACATTTATTACAATATGGGTAATACATCTTTAAGAGCTGGAAGGTTAGAGGAAGCAATTAAGTATTATATAAAAACCCTTGATATAAATCCTGACGATAAGGATGCAAAATATAACATTGAACTGATAAAAAAGAAATTGGAGAACCAGGAGAAGGAAGAGAAGAAAGAAGAGGAAGACGAGAAAGGAAAAGAAGAAAAGAAGGAAGAAGGAAAAGATAAGAAGGATAAACAGAAGGAAGACAAGAGCGAAGAAAAGCAAGATGAAAAGAAGAGGAATGATGAAAAGGAGAAGGATAAAAGCGAAAAACCTAAAGAGGAGAAGAAAACAGGGGAATTATCAAAGGAGGATGCATTGAGGATATTGAAAGCACTCGAGCAAAGAGAGCAAGAGTCAAGAAAGAAGGAGAAAGCAAAAGTGAAGGGAAGGAAAGGGCTATCAAAAGACTGGTAACGAAATTTGGGGAAAGATTATGAGGGAAAAATATGCAGTAGCAGTTTTTATTTTACTTTCTATTCTTTTTTTAACTGTAAAGCTTATTGCACAGGAGATAAACTTAACTGCTGCTGTTGATAGAAACGTTGTGTCACAAGATGAGACAATCACACTTACCATAACAGTAAGCGGGAACATTGCAAAGATTCCAAAACCAAAACTCCCTAAACTTGATGATTTTGATATCTATTCCAAAGGTACATCAAGAAGTTTTTCGTTCGTCAATAGAAAGATTTCTTCAGCAACAAATTATACATATTCAATAGTTCCAAAAAAGACCGGAAAATTTACAATTGGGTCCTGTGAAATCACAGTGAAGGGAAACACATTCAAGACAGAACCGATAGAAATAGAGGTTGTGGGGGGAGCGGCAAAGCCCAGGGGAACTGAACAGAAGGAAAAGTATGTAACTCCTGAAAGAGTCCAAGCTGGGACAAAAGGAACAGATGAAATCTTTATAAAAACATTTGTGAGTAAGAAAACTGTTTATACTGGGGAGGAATTAATTCTAACATTCAAACTCTATTCAAGGGTGAACCTCGTTTCGCAACCTCAGTATATTCCACCTGAAACAAAGGGTTTCTGGAAAGAGGATATGGGCAAGGAAAAGCAATCGAGAGAGGTTATTAATGGCAGGGAATATCAGGTTGTTGAATTGAACTATGCGTTATTTCCTCTGACCAGCGGGAAGAAGACAATTAGCGGAGCACAACTAAACTGCGTTATCAACAAATTCCGCACTGACCCTTTCAGTTTTGGTTTCAGTAGTGGGGTAAAGAAGAAACTTGTGAGTAATCCTATTGCAATAGATGTTCTTCCACTTCCCTCTTCACCAGCAAATTACTCAGGAGCAGTGGGGGATTTTAAGATCTATTCAAGTATTGATGCGGATACAACAAAACAGAATGAACCAATAACCGTGATTACTACTATTACAGGGGACGGTAACTTAAGGAATATAGAGATGCCTGAAATAAAGATTCCAGGTTTCAGGATCTATGAATCCGGTTCTGAGGTAAAAATATCTGGTGTAGGGAGGAAACTTACTGAGAAAAAGGTATTTACGACTATGCTTCTTTCAAGTAGAAGTGGTGATTTTGAGGTTCCCGAACTCTCTTTTACTTATTTTAGTCCGAAGAAAAAGAAGTATATAACAAAATCGACACAGAGATTAAGTTTTACTGTTCTCCCTGGAGAAGGGGCAAGTGAAAGTGGAAGATTTTTTGGCAAGGGCGAGGTTGAGGTTGTTGGAAAGGATATCCATTTCATAAAGACTGAAGCAGGGTTGAAGAATGAAGCTCTTTTAGGAAACCTGAAATACTTTTTTATTGTGAACATTATTCTGTTGGGTACATTCATATGGATTTTCATATCACAGGGAGTTAAGGAGAGAATGAAGTTAAAGGAGGATATAGTTCGCAAAAAAAGTGCACTTAGAAATGCGCTAAAGATTATAGAAAAAGCAAGAAGGGAAGCTAAGAAGGATAATATTAAGGAAGCTTATGAATTGTTACACAGGTCAATACTTCAGTTCTTTGCGGATAGATCAAATCTCTCAGCCTGGGGAACGACCGAAGTCGAAATAAAAGCGTATCTTCGGGAAGTGGGCATAGGTGACAAAACAGAGCAGGAGTTTTCGCTTCTCCTTGAAGCATGCAACAAGGCTCGGTTTTCGAAGGAAAAGCCTGATGGAGTACAATTCATGAAAGATGTTGAGAGGACAATAAAACTCCTGAAGGGTCTGAGATTGTAGGGATTAATAGGGGGATTTTTTATATATTATTTTGCTTGACTACGAAGATTAACTCTGGTAACTTTGGTTAGAAAAACTATTGTTAATGGAAGCAACCAAAGATATTTTCTTTTCCAAAACAATCTTATAAAACATTAAAAAGGAGGTTTAGAATGGGAACTGTTTGGAGATACACTAAGCTTTCTGTTTTGGTGGTACTTCTTCTGTTGATGTTTGGAATAGTTTTTGCACAATTACCTAGGCTTCCGGAGGTACCAAAGATTCTTCCTGTAAAGATTCCGGGACTGGATAAGATTCTTAAGAGCGAGTCGCCTATTATTAACAGTCTTTCAGATGCTGTTACTGAGATTCCATTTCTTGACGATTTTAATCCCAGAGGGAAGATGCCGATGACAGTTCTTCCACGCACAGATCAGGGAGCTTTTATTCTGGAATATCCAGGTCCGTATGTATTTGTTGCTCAGAGCTACTGTTTGCATGCAGGAACATATGAACCGGGAGAGGGTAATGGTTATCTGTACGCACCAATAAAAGGTTCCCAATCAGATATCTTCCGCAGCATCTTGCAAAAGTCCATTAATCACCCTGAGATTCCACAAAGAGATATCCAGATTCTCTTGTGGGCAATCCTCGCCCGTACGAAGATTGCCGATATGTCAAGGAAGATGCAGGTGACTGCCAGTAAGCTTCTTACTGCGAAAGAAATTTTCGAGATAAACGGTGGGGCGTTAGGATTGGTTCCTAAGGGAGAGCTCAAAAAGGCAACGGTGGATCTACCTCCACAGGTTCAACAGATAGTGGAAGCTGAAGCAGAGTTACGTGAAATGCTGACAGAGGGACAGGAGAACTATGAGGAACTGGAGCGTGTGGCGGTCTTACACGGTGTTCCCCCGCTTGGAAAAGGGAGTCGCAATGTCCCAGGAGGTCGTTGGTCTTACCACGGAGACGGATACTTTATACGTTACTTTCCATCTGGTTACAAGACAACGCAGATTGAGCTTTACGTACCAGAATATTTGCAGATTGAGCGGGACTCAAAAAACCGTATCACATTGATTGCCGATAGTGTTGGTAATCGTATTGAAACGGACTACGATGACACTATTGAACCGTTGAATATTTCCGGAGAGCCAACCCTTAGGGGTTACGCATTCCGTTCAATAATATTTGAATGCAATGATCCAGATAATCCCGAAAAAAAGCTGCGTGTTGAATGGAAGAATACTGGATGGACATTTCATGGTGTCCCTACAGGTAAAGGTAGCATTGGAACATCCCCAGGAGGCTTTTCTAGTCTTAAGGAACGTTACGAATGGGCAAAAGAACATAAGCAACAGTTGGATGAACTGGACAAACAGTGCAACCCTACAGGCAGCATTGATGATATTATGAATCTCGGACATTACACGATTGCATTGAAATATGCGACAAGCGGGTATAGTAAAAAGAAATGTGATGTGAACAGGCATATCAATATCGTTAGAAAAGGGTGGCAGTATGCAGTTTCAAAACGAGAGGGGGGTTACATGTGGGGGTGTGCATCCCCTTCAGGATTGCTCAATACAATGATAGCCTCTAATGTAACAATTCTGCCCCTATTTACCATTGGAAATCCAGGGGAAAAACCTGAATACGATCCCTCTAATAATGTTGCGACACCTGGTAATACCTCAAGACAACGGCTGGCTAAATCAGGGCGCCCTACCGGTTGTTGGGAAGATGCGGAGAAAAGATTAGAGGATGCTATTGCTAAGTGTTTTGAGGACCACTCTGTTGTTGGGAAGGGAAAATGTGAGAAGAGGGTCATTAAATGTTGGTGGAACAGGGTTACCTGGTACGGTGGAACGAAGAGAGACATTTGTATAAGTAGGGATTGCGAAATAGAAGGAGTAGGTGGAGGTGTCACACCTGGTTTTGATTTGAACAATTGTATAAACAATGCACTAAACGGGTTTAAATTTGAAATAGAATCCTGTCTTATCAGTCCCTGAGGGGTCAGGTCTCAACATTCAACATTAGTTTTTATCTAACAAGACTATTATTCTATTTGTCTAAATAAACTTTGGTAGCTATCAATGCTCCGACAGCTATTAATGTTGAATGTTGAGACCTGACCCCTTTTCTTTTTCCTTGACATAAGGGATTTATCATGTAAAATATTGTGCAAGAAACAAAAGGTTAAAGAGACAGGAGGAGTTAATGGATACAAAGACTACGACAGCAGAAAGGATTATTAAAGCCCCAAGAGGGGCAAGTCTTAACTGCAAATCATGGGAAACAGAGGCACCATTGAGGATGCTTATGAATAATCTCGACCCAGAGGTTGCGAAAGATCCTGATAACCTTATTGTCTACGGGGGGACAGGAAAGGCGGCAAGGAACTGGGAATGTTTCGATAAGATTGTTGAAACTTTGAAAGTGATGGAGACGGATGAAACATTACTCATGCAGTCAGGGAAACCTGTTGCTGTTTTTAAGACACATCAATGGGCGCCAAGAGTATTAATCACAAATTCCCTTCTCGTTCCAAAGTGGGCTACCTTCGAGGAATTCACAAGGCTTGAATCAATGGGTTTAACAGTTTATGGTCAGATGACAGCAGGGAGCTGGATATATATTGGAACACAGGGAATATTACAGGGAACCTATGAAACTATTTCTTCTCTCTCAGAACAGGAATTCGGTGGAACTCTTAAGGGGAAGTGGGTACTATCAAGTGGACTTGGTGAAATGGGTGGGGCGCAACCGCTTGCTTTCACAATGAATGACGGAGTTTCCATAATTGTTGAGGTTGATAAAAGGGCGATTGACAGGAGGATAAAAACAAGGTACCTTGATATGTGGGTTAGTGACCTTGATGAAGCACTGAAGTTAAAGGATGAGTTTCTTCAGAAGGGGGAAAGTAAATCAATAGGGTTACTGGCAAATGCAGCTGATGTACTTCCAGAACTTGTAAAGAGAGACATAGTTCCTGATATTGTGACAGATCAGACATCCGCACACGACCCTCTTAACGGGTACATTCCAAGAGGTTATACAGTTGAGGAAGCTGATGTTTTGCGAAAGAATAATAAGGACGAATACTTAAAAAATGTTTACGGTTCAATTTCAGTTCATGTGAAGGCAATTCTTGAAATGAAAACAAAGGGAGCGCGAGTTTTCGAGTATGGAAATAACTTGAGAGAAAGGGCGAAACAGGCAGGTGTAGAGAATGCATTTGATATTAAAGGCTATGTGCCAAAATACATAAGACCGCTTTTTTGTAAAGGGAGTGGTCCGTTCAGGTGGGTAGCGCTCTCAGGTGAGCCAGAGGACATTTTTAAGACTGATAGCAGACTGCTTGAAACATTTCCTGAAGATGAGCATTTGCGAAAATGGATAAATCTTGCCAGAGAAAGGGTGGCTTTTCAGGGACTTCCGGCAAGGATATGTTGGCTTGAGTATGGAGACAGGGCAAAGATGGGAGAGATAGTGAATTGGATGGTGAAAAAAGGGGAGATAAGTGCTCCCATTGTTATTGGAAGAGACCATCATGATACTGGCTCAGTTGCATCTCCGAACAGAGAGACAGAGGCGATGAAAGATGGTTCTGATGCAATTGCAGATTGGCCTGTACTTAATGCACTATTGAGTACTGCATCAGGAGCAACCTGGGTTTCTGTTCACCATGGTGGGGGTGTTGGTATTGGATATTCCATCCATTCAGGTTTGGTTGTTGTTGCTGATGGTACTGATTCTCAGGCGAAGAAAATAGAAAGGGTGCTTACGAATGATCCCGGTTCAGGTGTTGTCAGACATGCGGATGCGGGATACGATACTGCAATCGAAATAATTAAGAAAAAAGGAATATGGGCACCTATGGTTGAGTGATGACAGAAGACAGAAGAGGAATGATGGACGATCGCTTCGCTAGGACGAGAGACGGTTTGAAAGACGGTAGGGAGTATGGAGTAGGGAGTAAAGAGAAGGTAGCCGCAGGCTTTAGCCTGCGTGGATTCGAGATTGAAACAAATGCTTCGTTGTAATTTTGAGATTGCTTCGATAGAAATTATGGAAGAATACTCGCAATGACCAAAGCGGTTTGAGAGTGTTTTGAGTAAAGCAGAAATGAGGTAGAAATGAAAACAATAATTGTTCTTTCTCTTTTTTTATTACCTGTTTGTTTGAGCGCAGATTTTTTTATCTGTAATGAGACAGGGTATCAGTTTGAACCTGAGATAGGTTTTGATGGAACAAACTTTTTCGTAGTCTGGAACGATGCAAGAGGTGAAATAAGCAGCATTTACGGTGCAAGGGTGACTCAGTCAGGTGCAATTCTTGACCCTGGGGGATTTAAACTCCTAAACGAAGATGATCTTCAGTCGAGTCCTTGTGTTGCTTTTGATGATACCAACTATTTTGTGACCTGGCAGTACGGATGCTGAGGAATGGGAGATATACACGGGGTCCGTGTGACCCCTGGTGGGGTTGTGCTTGATTCCATTGTTATCTGTGACGATTTTCACGATCAACTTGAACCCTCTATTTCTTTTGGGAATGGTATTTACCTTGTTTGCTGGACTGATAGAAGGTATGAGTTACCAGGTGTTTACTGTGCACGTATACTGCCCGATGGTTCTGTAATCGAAAACAATGGGTTTCCTATTCATCCTGATTCAATGGACCAGAATAGACCTGCTGTAGCTTTTGATGGCAATAATTTCTTGGTCGTTTGGGTTGCTTTTGACACAACGGGATTTGGTATATATGGTGCAAGGGTTTCCACTGATGGGAATGTACTCGATAGTGTTCCGATAACCATCTCACAAGGTGACAATTGGAAAACCAACCCGGATATATCCTTTGATGGCTCTAATTACATGGTGATATGGGATGATGCGCGTCCTGCCGATGAGGAATATGATGAGTGGGCAGCAAGGGTTACTACAGATGGTGTTCTAATCGATACAAATGGTATTCCAGTAGATACATCGGATGGAGATCAGAACTATCCCTCGATTTCCTTTCTCGATCCATATTATCTTGCTGTATGGACAGACCGTAATTCAGGTTTATTGAATATTTTCGGTAAAAGGATTTCTACCTATGGAGACTTGATTGATGCATCTGCGATATCACTATGTACTGCATCAGGTCCCCAATTAAATGCAATCACTTTATCAGGTTCAGAGAGATATCTTGTAGCCTGGACTGACGGTAGGACAGGTTATGAGAATGCTGACATATACGCAGAATTTGTGGATACTGCTGGAACAGGAGTAGAGGAATTTTATCCTCTTCCATTTCCAGAAGGAGTTTCTATTATTGCTTCACCGAATCCGTTCAGTACAAAGACAGAAATTTCCTTTAGCATAGGGCATAGGGCTGAGCGCATAGAGCTAAAGATATTTGACTTGGCAGGTCGGTGTATCAAAAAGTTCCCAGTTCCTACTTCCCAATTTCCAAATTGTGTGTCCTGGGATGGATTAGATAAAAATGGTAATCCCGTTCCGCCTGGTTTATATTTCTGTGTCATGGGAAATGGAAAAATGAGTATCACGGTGAAGTTAATGCTAATCAAATAATTATTATTGGGGTCAGACCCCTTCTGTGCCAGGAAAGGAGGTACGATGCGAAGATTTCCTGTAGTTTTTTTTCTTCTCTCTATTGTGCTATTCATCCTTAATTGTTCAAAGGAAACAGAGATTATAGGAGAAGAGAAAGATAAGATTCTTGAGTATGCGGGACCAATGGTTGATAGTATTCTTAAGGGTTATAATGAGGCTAATTTTGAATTATATTCAAAGGATTTTGACGAGGCAATGAAGAAAGCGATAACAGAATCTGTGTTTCATAATACCCGATCTTTTATCAGTTCAAAAATTGGTCTTTATGTCTCAAAGAGTTCTTCACAAATATTCAGAAAGGAACAGTTTATTGCTGTAATCTATGAAGCGGATTTCGAGAAGGAGAAAGGTGTTACTGTTCGGGTTGTATTTCAAAAGTATGGCGAGAAAAATATGGTAACTGGTTTGTGGTTCAATTCACCGAAACTTCGAGGTCAATAGTTCCTCTCCAACAAGATATCTTATATAACGAATAATATGATAGAGTTACAGAATGTCTGTTTTGGGTATGAGGGGAACGTTTTCCTAAGAGATCTCGACTTGAAGTTAGCTGAAGGTGAATTACTTACCCTTACCGGGCCGAATGGTTCAGGGAAAACAACGCTGGCTCTTCTTATTGCCGGTATCTTAAAACCGCAAAAGGGAGAGGTGGTAATAGATGGTGTTAGTAGCAGTGATTCAGATGTTTTTGAAGAGAAGAGAAGAAGTGTGGGTATTATTTTTGAAAATCCCGACAATCAGTTCATAACAACTTCCGTGGAAAGGGAACTTGCTTTTGGCCTTGAAAATATTGGATTAGAAAGAAAGGAAATGAGGAGAAGAGTAGAGGAAAATATTGAGAAATTCTCACTTGAAGATCTAAGGTTTCGTTCACCGCACACCCTTTCAGGTGGTGAAAAACAGAAGGTTGCAATTGCATCAATACTCATACTCAAACCGAGGCATCTTATTTTAGATGAACCTACATCCTTTCTTGACCCTCTCTCAAGGAGAATGGTTATTGAAGTAGTTAATAATCTACGTGGAAGCATATCTATCATATTTATATCACAATTCCCTTCTGAAATTCTAATGGGCGATAGAATATATTCTTTAGGCAATGGAATTCTGAACGGTCCGATTAAGAAGGAAGAGTTTTTCAGAAAAAAGGATTTCCAAATTCCTTCTCTTCGTTTTCTGAATGTACTAAAGGATAACCAGATATTTAACAGCACCGATATTCCTGAACCTGAACTTCTTTGTAATGTCATTGAATCTTTTAAGAAGAATAGAAAATACGAAATTGGAAATTAGGAAAATAGAAAAATGTTTTCAACAGACGAAATTGCGAAAATAGAAACTACGAAAATAACACATTCATATAGAAAGTGTAGGAGGGGTTTCCAAACCCCAATTCGAGACTTGGAAGTCCTCCTACGCTAAAACCCACCTGCGTTAAAACTTCGGTGGGTTAGCTTCGGAGGACAACAACCCGACGGAGCCTTTGTGCGTAGGCGGGTCTCTCCTACATAGTGGTCTATGGTAAATTATATAAATAATAGAAATGCTTATCTGCTTAATTCCCAATATTAAAACAGCGTCATTGCGAGCGTATCTTCTTGCTTCACAAACGCGAAGCAATCTCACTGTTAACTATTTGGAGTATAGTTATTTAAAGACGAGATTGCCATGTCGCCAAGTTTATCCCGAGTCTATCAAAGGGCTCCTCGCAATGACAACTTTTCAAGCAAAATATAAAAATGTGAGTTAAGCGGACAAGCATATAATAGAAATAAAGAGAAATGGAAATTGTACTGAAGGATGTCTCTTTCTGTTATAGAAGAGGTGATATTAAAGGAGATGATGTTCTAAAAGGAGTTAATCTTAGACTTCAAGAAAAAAAGTGTTATCTACTAACTGGTCCCTGCGGTTCAGGTAAAACCACACTTGCATTGCTACTGAAAGGGCTTTTGGTCCCTACATCAGGTTCGATATTCCTGAAAAATGGTAATATTTCCCTTTCTTCCCTTCAAGATGCAATAGGTCTTTCATTCCAATTTCCAGAAGAACAGTTTTTTAAGGAGACGGTTGAGGAAGAGATTGCATATGGTCCCATCATGCACAATTTGGACAGGATAGATGAAAGAGCAAGGGATGGGCTTAACAGTATTGGGTTACCGTATGAACAATTCAGTAAATATTCTCCGTTTGACCTCTCTTGTGGTGAGCAGAGAAGACTTGCAATTGCTTCTGTAATTGCCTGTGACCCTTTATGGTATGTATTTGATGAACCAACAGCTGGACTCGATTTCGAAGGTAGGAGTAAGATAGTTGAGTTAGTAAAGAATTTTATAAGAGAGAAGAAAACAGTTATCATTATTTCGCAGGAATTGGAACTTTTCCTCGACCTATGTGATGAGATAATGGTTCTTGAAGAAGGAATGGTAAAATTAATGGTTGACACAAAGACATTTCTTGAAAAAGAGACACTAAATGAGATCAAGGTTTTTCTCCCTTATCACAACAGGGTGCTTAGAATATTGAGAAATAGAGGATGGGAAATTCCTGTTTCCAGTACTGATCCATTGAATGCTGCATCCATAATAGTCGAATATAAAATAGATAAAAACAGGCGTTCATTAGAAAAAAGGAGATAAAGAAGTGAGGAAAAATTTGACTTACTTATTTATTCTCTTTTCGTTTTTATTTATTAATCATTGCACACAGCAGAAGGTATCTGAAAAGGAAGTTGATATTGCACTCTATTCAGACAAAGGGGCTGATGAAAAAGGCTGCTCTCTGGTGCTTAAAGAAATAGATTAGAAAGGAAAGAAAAATGAAAGACTTATTTACCGTTGTGCTAAGCACACTAGTTATTACTCTGGTTTCTCCTATGTCTGCAGAACCATGGGTAGTGGCGGTTGATGCTAACCTGATGCTTACACAGAACACGTATAGCGACAACTGGTCAGGAGAAGAGACAGGTGCCATCTCCTGGACCTCCAATGCCAACCTTCTTACGGAGAAACAACTCCATGCCAAGGTTCACAACAAGAACGCGCTTAAGCTTTCTTTTGGTCAAACTTATAGCCAGGATAAAGATACTAAGGAATGGTCTGATCCAGTAAAATCGACTGACCTTATTGACCTTGAGTCTGTTTTACGTTTTACCTTGGGTAGGGTTGTAGATCCCTTTGCTGCAGGCAGAATCGAGACTCAGTTTTATGATGATAGTGATCCAAACTATGGCCGACTCTTAAATCCGGTGCACTTTACCGAGAGTTTCGGCATAGCTAAAGTAATAATCAAAGAAAACAAACGTGAGTGGAGTGTCCGTTTCGGCGCTGGGTTGAGGCAGCATCTAAATAGAGATGTTATGGACACACTCATCAGTATACGGGAAACACAGATAACCAATGATGGTGGTCTTATTTTAGTGACTGATTTCACTACGCATCTGGCGCAGGAGCGGATTACCTTTACGAGCAAGCTAAGTGTATTTAAAGCGCTCTTTTATTCTGAATCTGATCCCCTGGTTGGACTACCTAATAAGAACTACTGGAAATATCCTGATGTCAACTGGGAAAATATCTTGACGGCAAGTATTACAGAGTTCTTAATGGTGAATCTCTATGTACAATTTCTATATGATAAGGAAATTGACACAGGTATGCGTTTCAAAGAGACCTTATCTTTAGGTTTGACATTTAAACTTATTTGACAGTTCCATATAGAAGCTGACACCGTAGCAAATAAACAGGAAGTGTTTAATGGTAATAAATTTTAACGAAACAACTATTTCGTCATTACTGCTTTTTTGATTTTTGTGATGAGATAAAAGTACTTGAAAAAGGAATGGTGAAATTGATGGCTAATACAAAGACATTTCTTGAAAAAGAGGTAATGGATGAGATTAAGGGTTTTCTCCCCTATCACAATAGGGTACTCAGGATTTTGAGAGAGAGAGGTTGGAAAATCCCTGTCTCAAGCACTGACCCGTTACATGCAGCATCCATAATAGTAGATTACAAAATAGATAAGAAGAGAGGTTTAGTAGTAAAAAAGGAGACAGAAAAGTGGCTGTGTACAAAGAACCGCTCTACTATGAAATCGCATTCAGTTTTATAGACGTAAAAAGACAGGTAGATTTATTCGAAAAACTCATTAAGAAATACTCTAAAATAGATGTAATACGGTTTCTTGATATTGGTTGCGGACCCAGTTTGCAGTTGAGAGAGATTGCAAAGAGAGGGTACGAAGCAATCGGTTTGGATTCGAGTTCCCAGATGCTGAAGTATCTGAATAAGAGAGCGAAGCAAGAGGGAATAAAAGTTGAGACAATCAAGGCAGACATGACCAGGTTTAGACTAAAAAAGAAGGTTGATTTTGCATTCATTATGATGGGAACGATAGGTTACATCAAGAGCAATGAAGAATTTCTTACTCATTTGGATTCTGTTGCAGGTTCTTTGAAAAAGGGAGGTTTGTTTCTAATTGAGAATTTTAGATTGGATTGGTATAATAGAAATTTATTTGGAACTCAAAGCTGGAAAATGGAAAGGAATGGAGTCAAAGTAAAGACTACATTCAGTCTTAAACTAAAAGACACTTTGAAACAAATACTAAAAGATACCATTAAATTAGAAGTAAATGATAATGGAAGAAAGTTGGTTTTTCAAGAAAGCAGGGATACAAAAATGATATTTCCTCAGGAGTTTCTGATGCTTATGAATTTGAATAACCAATTTGAGTTCATCGGATGGTTCGCTGGATGTTTTGAAAGTAACTATAGAATAAAGAAACTAAAAGAAGCCCATCTGGATAATATTATTTTATTAAGAAGAAGATGACAATATTTGGACAGGATAGATGGTGAGTAATGTCAAATGCGAAATTTCAAACATCAAAGCAATGTCGAACCCGCTAGTAAGGAACAGGTCAGGAAGTCGAAATAACAAAATTTGTCATTATAGTTAAGGAGGAGTTATGAATGAAAG
>SDBS01001601.1_pt1 | contig 23008 bp, 21 predicted proteins | sample 2277091 | NCBI WGS metagenome assembly SDBS01 (sample SAMN10404972, study PRJNA504765) | marine sediment metagenome | isolation source: marine sediment core GS10_PC15, 163 cmbsf | place: Arctic Ocean: Southern Knipovich Ridge | collected 2010
TGTGATACCTTTTCTCATAATTAATAATTTTTATCTTATTTTTACGGTTTTAATAATCTCTTTAATCTTTAATTTAATATTTAGATTAAATATCATAAAAATTCTCTCGAGATGTACGGTTGTGCTTCCATTTGTAATTTTAATGACAATATTTATTCCCCTATATATTGGAAAAACAATCATATATCAATTAAAAATTGGCATTAACATTATTATTTATAAAGAAGGATTATATACAGCTTCTCTTATTTTTCTAAGAATTTTAGGAGCTCTATTTGTTTATATGTCATTTTTCTCTACTTTAACGTATTCAGAATTTATAGAGGCTTTAACAAAATTAAGAATCCCATCATTTTTAGTAGGATCCTTAATAATAATGTTACATTATATCCCCATCTTAGCAGATTCTAATAAAAAGATATTAGAAGCACAAGAAATGAGAGGTAAAAATACCACTTCATATTGGCAAAAACTTAAGACACATGCTTATATTATGGGTAAGAGCATAGTAATGAATATGGAAAGAAGCGAAAAACTGTATGAAAGCTTAAAAATGCGTGGTTTTTCAGGTAAAATTACATTTGCGCCGAAAAAATTAAAAATTACTGATGTAGGATTATTAGTATTATTCTTTTTAATGATGTTTTGTTTTATTTTTCTAATTAACTTACAATTAATTTATCAAGGGGTGTTTACATTACTTTTACAATAGAGGTTGAAAATTTAAATTTTAGTTACAATTCTGGCTTTAGTATACAAGATATCTCCTTTAAAATAGAAGAAAATATTATATATGCTTTAACAGGAAATAATGGTTCAGGTAAAACTACTTTATTAAGATTACTAGTTGGATTATTAAAACCTGAAGCAGGATATATCAAAGTTTTTAATGAGAATCTAACTCGGAATAAAAAGCAATTATGGAAAATTAGGCAAAAAATTGGGTTTTTATTTCAAAATCCCGATGACCAACTATTTGCGCCCACAATAGAAGAAGATGTAGGTTTTGGAGCAAGAAATTTAAAACTCGATGAAGAAGAAGTAAAAAAAAGAGTTAATTGGGCTTTGGAAGCAGTTAATCTTTTGGAGTTTAAAAATTATTCTCCTTTTGATTTATCTTGGGGTCAAAAAAAAAGAGCTTCTTTAGCAGGTTTGCTAGTAATGAACCCCCGATTACTAATTTTAGACGAACCGTTTGCTAATCTTGATTTTAAATCAATTTATAATCATCTTGAAATTCTGGAAAAATTAAAGAGGAAACAAGGGATTACAATTCTGTTTACAACACATAATCTATTTTTTATAAAAAATTGGGCTGATAAGATGTTATTCCTAGATAATGGGAGAGCGTTATTTGAGGGATCTCCAAGTGATGGTTTTAGAGATGTTACTATAAAGAATTTACTTGGGTCTTATAATGAAATTTTAACATTAATTAATAAGAATCGAGACTGATTGAAAAATATTATAATTACAGTTATCTTCAAACGAAATAGAAACATTTTTAACACCCACAGATATTATTGGTTCAAAATAGAATTTTTTCATTGTCAAAAAATGCATTTAGTCTTGACATATTTTGACCAAATTATAGGTCCGACATCATTATGAAAAGGGAGTATCAAAACGAGAATATTTTTCATATTATATATTAACTTTCAGTCTTCTCAATTCTAATCTCAAATCTTTATCTGGATTGACGAGAATAGTGTGGATACCAATTTTTTTAGCTGGTTTTAGAAAACCAATAATGTCATCCAGAAACACACATTCTCCAGGTTTTAATTGATAACGTTGAATTAACAAGTCATATATCTCCTTTTCGGGTTTTATAACTTTTTCGATATACGATATAACTTGACCATCGAAGAGATTAAAAAACAAATACTTATTTGAGACATATTCCAACGCTTCTTTAATAAAATTTGATAAAATGTAGAGTTTATATCCATTTTGTTTTAAATCTTGTAAGATTTGAACGTTTTTTTCGATAGGGGTCAACATTTCCATCCAATGTTTAAAATAGGGTTCTATTAAATCTTGTTCTTCTGGAAACTTATTGATTAATTGATTCTTTGCGTCAGATATAGAGATTTCGCCCCGGTCGAGTTGCCACCAATTTTTGCTTTTAACTATCTTGGAGAGGAATTGTTTAATTCGCGTCAAATCTTTAGTATAGCTTAACAAAAATACTTCAGGTTGATAATTTAACAAAACATTACCCAAATCAAAAATTATATTCTTTATACCCATGTTTTCATATCAATTTTTTTTTTACATCATTCATTTCTGCTTTAATTATTCAAGATAACAATTAAATTCTGTAGTAAAACCTCCCTCTCAGGCCAAGATAAATCCTTGATTATTTCAGATTTAAAATGTGTTTAGTACTTATTATTTTCTTATATTTAAAAACATTATAACTGGAAGACTAGGCTAAATTATTACATTTTTTTTTAGATATTCAATAATTTTGAATTCTATTTTATAAAAACGATCATCCTTCACATCTACAGATACAAACTAAAATTTTAGTCTTTCTAGATTTTTCATTAAAATAGTTTTATATTTTTTTAATATATTATTAAATATTATACACTACTGGTGAACAAATAAATTCATTTAGTTGTAACCTACTTCAATCAAATACAAGGTCCAAGCGTATTAGTATCATATCCTGATGAAAAACTAGAAGCGGATATTATAAACAACCTAGTTAAATTCTTTGATTTAGAGATTGACGAGGCTTTCTTTGAAATTGTCCTTATCACGAAAAAAAAGAAGATTATTAATTTCAATTTCGAAATTGTATCGGAATGGGCTCGAGGAAATAAAGAATTTGTTATGCTTTCGCTTATTATGAAAAAGGAATATGAAAGTGAGCAATTTTATGCATTTCTCGTAGATGCTTCTTATAAAATCTTAAACACTAGAAAAGTTTACAAAGCATTTTATAAAGATGATGATTTCCGGGATAATGATATAGAAATTGACCTTACTTACGAACAGATAAAAAAAATTCTTTTTAATTGTTTAAAAAGTCTAATTTCAAGAATAGAAGATAAAATTAAAGGAACAAATAAAAAAGACCCTTTCCCTTTCTCTTAATTATAAAAATCTTTATAATCCAATTTTCCTATTAATATATTGGGAAAACAATGATGGAATTATTGCAATTTCGAGGACACATAAGATGAACAGATGAATATGGGTGCAAAAAATTGCGAACATCTTGAGTTTATTTATCAATACATTTACTGCGAATAAAATGGGCTCTTTACCTAGCAACGGTGAACACCATCGCAATGAGGTGTGAGTCAGTACCCAAATCGCAGACATGATAATGTCCCATAAAGGCATATAAATTAACGCCTAGCACGAGAGAACATTTTCGATTTTAAGGTAGAGCCTCAAAATGAGAAAATAGTGTTAGTGTTTTTTAGGCAACAAATATGCTGATTTAAAATGAAATTATAGCATACCTAATGTATTAGGTTTAAAAAGTTCCTTAATCTCTTTACTGATTTCTCCGGAATCGGTTTGTAAATACCTATCTATTACAGTTGAAATTTTAGGAGCCCACTTCTTAATAAAAGCGCGAATAAAACCAATTTGAACATTTTTATCTGTTGCAACACATAACACTCCTTTACCGACTTTCATCGAAAAAATCATACCTTCATAATACTCAGTAATTTGTAGACCAATTGCTCCGTAGCCTAAAATCTCACCTTGTTCTTCACTAGCTACAAAGACAGCACTCCCTATTGCTCCAATTTTTTCAACTGAATTTCCATTGTTATCAGAAAACTGAAATTTAGATTGACTAACAATAGTGATTCCAGTATCATCCACCAGAAGGACAGATTTTAATCCTGCTGCACTGTTGATGATCGTCGCCAACATTTTTTTTAAAATAGCCTCATCTTCAGAAAAACTCAATATTTAGCCAACTTAACAATTAGTTTTATCTTTTATTACAGTTTTTTTAAGGTTTAAAATGATTTATTTAAACTAAACTTAATATTTTCACCTTATACCTACTCTAGTAATTAAAGAAAATTTATCTATAAAAATTTAAGTAAACTATTTGTTTTTTGTACTGTCCGCAATAAAAAAGAATTTTAAAATCTTTTCAGTGAATTTAGTTCTTAGAAAAGTTCCTGTGATTTAATTAAAGTTTTTAAAGGCTTTAATCGCCTCTTATATTCTTTGGATTTGTTTAATAAAATCAATAATTTATAATTTTTTGATTTACCTAAATCCTTTTTGATTTTAATCAATTGGGAATCATTTAAAAAATCTTCCTTTTTTGCGATTGCAGATAAAGCTAAAGTATTTTCAAGTATCCACAACTTCTTCGAGATTTTTGAGGCTACAGGGAACCCGTGTTTATCTGTAATGATACCAGCAACAAAATTAGGGAAATTTTTTTCAACTCGATGCAAAAAATAATTTACTTCATTTTGGTTTATCAGATCATCCAATTGTATTACACCTATTCAAACTATTTGATCTATAGTATATGTTTAAAATAAGAAGATTTAATCATTAATTGTTATATTATGAAGATGATATAGAAAATAAAAGTGAATATACAAAATCTATCCGATAGAAGCTGTTGGTATTAACCTGTGCGAATAAGGGATCTATTCCAAACTTCGCATTAACATTTTTTATTAAAATTATTAATCCAGTTTTTATTCTCTTACTGGTTCGGTGGACAGGTTTTTTGGCGATTCCCAAGAAATTTTAGAAGATTTCATAATGCTCTGTTGTAATAATGATAACATATTTTTTTAGAGTTTACCCTAAATTATATCTAATCTGAGTTATTTAATCATCAGATGTATATCTTTGTTCTCTCCATGGATTAGCGTCGTTGCTATATCCTTGCCTTTCCCAATACCCTAATCTATCTTTTTCCAAAAATGTAATTTTAATTACCCATTTGGCACTTTTATAGAAATAAAGATTTGGGATAATTGCGCGCACTGGTCCTCCATGTTTGTCATTAATCGGAAGATTATCAAAATATATGGCTAGTATTGCGTTATCGTCTAATAACCTTTCTATTGGAACTGTTGTTGTAAAATTTTCATCAGCGCAGTAAAATTCGACAAAATTAGCAGAACTTTTAGGCTTTACAATGTTGAAAATCTTTTTAAAAGAGACACCTCCCCATCGTGTACCAAATTTACTCCAAGATGTTACGCAGTGGATATCTTCAATAATCTCTAAATCTTTAATTCCTTTTAAATCCTCAAGAGAAAAAATCTTCGGATGCTCAATTTCTCCTTCTATTTTTAATTGGTAATCTTTTCTATTAATATGTGCAATACTTCCTTTTTGTAGAACTGGAAATTGTTTAGTTTCATGTTGACCAGGAGGTAGTCTTGGTTTCTTGTGCTGTGTAGAATTATTTTTCATAATATTATGGGATCATATGATTATACAAGTTAGAATCAATTTTATTATGTTGTACTTATAATTCTGAATCATACAAAATCGAAAATCTTGCTGGATAGATCAGGTCCAGATTAAAAATTATTTATTTATTATTTGTGGTTTTTCTTTAATGGGATTCCAAGATTAAGAGTTTCTACAATTTCACTAAAGCGATTTCGCACAGTTACTTCAGTTACACCGCTAATGTGTGCAATTTTTCTTTGGGTTCTTCTCTCATTGTTTAGTATGCATGAAGCATAAATTGCAGCAGCACAAACACCTGTTGGTCCTCTTCCAGAAGATAATCCACACTCTTCAGCAATTCTAATAATCTTTTTTGCCGTTTTCTGGCAGTTTGCAGGCAATTTTAACTCAGAAACAAATCTTGTAAGGAAATCTATTGGTTTAGTTGGATTTAAATTCAATTCTAATTCTTTTGAAATAAATCTAAAAGATCGACCAATTTCTTTTTTATCTACACGAGCAACAGTAGCAATCTCATTTAACGTACGCGGAACGTTAAATCGTCGACAGGCGGCATATAAGCTTGCTGCGGCAACTCCTTCTATACTCCTCCCTCGTATTAAATGCGCTTCCACTGAATCTCTATAGATTTTAGCAGAACATTCTCTCAAATTCTTTTGAAGATCTAAGTTTGAAGCCATACGTTCAAGCTCACTTAATGCAAAAGCAAGGTTTCTTTCGGTTGCATCAGAAACTCTGATACGACTTTGCCATTTTCGAAGTCTGTATATTTGACTTCTTAATTTAGCAGGTATTTCTTTACCAAAAATATCTTGATTTTTCCAATCTATCATGGTACTAAGCCCTTTATCGTGGATCATATAAGTCATTGGAGCACCAGTTCTTGTTCTCTTTTTTTTTTGCTCAGCATCAAAAGCTCTCCATTCTGGACCTTGATCAATGTATTTCTCTGAATGCACTAAGCCACATTCATCACAAACTAATAAACCTCTATTTTCATCAAAAAATAAAATTTTTCCGCATTCTGAACAAACATTACTATCAGAACTCAAGGATTCTTCTGATCTGGATTTCACTTCTTTCCAACTTGAAATATGTTACACCTTTTTTAAGCTTATTTTTGTATTAAAAGATATTATAAGATTAGTTTTTCAAGATTGTTGTTCCAATATTTCTTCAATAACATCCCCTTGCTTATTGAAATTAAAATAAAAGGTGGTTGTTAATATTTAAATATAATGGTTTTTATTATGTAATGTTACAAAAATAGGAATTAAAGGATTAATAATTGAGCTATAAGTAAATTATAATTTTACATAAAGGTTTTCTGATGGATTTATTTTTTGACCTGAATTTAGTTTAATTGAAATGAAAGGGTTTTTTACGGGCCCCGTAAGGTCAAAAATCGTGCCGATAAGCTGATAACTATCATTAAAAACGGATTTTTTGAATATTTTTTCAAGATTCTTATTCCATTTTCTTGCTCTGAAAATCTGGAGTTTTTTATTTGATTGTCCAATGTATTGTAAATTCAATTTAATCCAACCTTTCAAAATATTAATACCCTTTTGAAAATTAATAATTAAGATATTAAAAATTATTCTTTTTTAAATCATTTTCTTAATAATTTTTTTCTTACAAATTTATGAGTAAATTTTTTGTAATTGATATTTTTTCTTACATATGCAGTTAAATTCCCTTTCCTCTAATTTATTTAAGTCTTGACTAAGAATAAACTCCTTAAGCATGTTTTTTGCCGAACTTTCACATTCTCTTCTAAAACAATTATGGATTCCTCTTTTGGTTCCAGCTGCAGAAGGATCAGATAATATTCGTATTTTTTCTAAATTTTTTTGTGTTAAGGATTTTTTTAAGCACTTAAAAAGGGAATAAAACCAAGGGGGTCTGTATTTTTTTTTATACCATAAATTTTCTATAAGAGTACCTTTCTGAATATTCATCGGGTTAATCGATATTGAATTAATCTTTAAATTTGTTAATACTTTTATAGAATTTGTACAATCATCAATTGCTGCTTGTTCATTGAGGAATGGAGGTTTAAATAATAAATATGCTTTTGTTCCAATTCCGTGTGCTTTACATCTTCGAAAAGTATCTTTAAAGTCATTAAACAAAAGTCCTTTATTAATATAATTATTTCTTATGTAATCATTTACAGTTTCAAGACCTATAGCAACTTCAACATATTTATTATTAAGTGTTTCTCTTAATTCTTCGAGTTTTTCAGAAGTAATATATTCACATCTGGATTCTATTACAAATTCCTTAATATTTTCTATTTTTGCGATTTTTTCATAGATAAATCTTCTTACTTTTTCCGATACTTCATTTTCGTCAAAAAAACTTCCAGAATTAAATATTTTAAGAACATAATTATCAGAACCTTCCTTGATTTCACTAATCTTCTTATTAAACGCATAGTTTAATTGATTAATGATTTGGGTAGCAGAAACAGGTTCAATATTAGCGTCTTGGATATATCCACACATTGAACATCCACCAGATTCACTTAAAGCCCAACTACATCCTTTAGTTCGTAAGATAATTGTGAATTCCTTTCCTATTTCATGAATAAGTCTATCTTTTTTTGTCCAAAAGGTAATAGGGTATTCTAGCTGCTTATCTTCTAACCCTACCCTATCTTTTTGCGCCCCTTGTCTAATTGATTTAATTCTTCCTACAATTGAGTTCATTTTTTCTTATATTTTATTTTTTTTCAGTGATTTTTACTACTCTGCCTGTTAGGGAGTTTTTTAGAAAGTTAACACCAACAGTTAGATTCCCAATTCCAATTATATTATTTTTTGTTTTATCAAAAATAATGACTTGATTGTTGGGTATAAGATCTGGGCTATAATCTAACACACCAGTTCGAAATAAAGTATTTCCTTGTATGTTTTCACCATTAAAAATAATAAAATTTGTATTTGTATTTAATGGAGCTTGAATTAATCGATCAAAACCTTTTAGTGTTAAATTTATTTGACCAGTAGAGTAGTTAAAAACTCCTAATTTGTGGTTAGTTTTTAAATCTATTAAATTATTCTGTTTATATGGTTTAATTCGGGTAGGTTTTAATCCATTTGAGATAACTCTTCTTCCTGAACCATTTCCAAATTGATAATCTAGTATTTTAATAAATTTCCTAATCCAGCTTCGTGATAAATATTTACTTTCCCCAATTACTTCTTTAGGTGCATAAAAATCCTTTAGATTTTTTATTAATTCCCTTAAAGATCGGAGGGATTCATCCGAAGTAGTTTTACCATGAATTTCACAGAAATGAAATTTATGATTCAGTTCAGTAGAGGCTCTTTTTACAATTTCCAGATATTCCTCTTTTAAATGACAAATTATTGGAATCTCGTTATTATATTTTTTAATTAATGTAATAAGCATGTCGGTCGTTATGTTTATTTCTTCAGCATCCCATTCACCAGTAACAGAGATGTCATAAGAATTAACTGGGTATATATTTTCTAATTGTCTCGGAATTACTCCTAAGGGGGAAGTTATAATGAATTCTTGAAAACTTGGAAACTCGGGAAATTCTCTTATTATACTATAAAATAACTTATGTGATTTAGATTCAGAATATGGTTTTCTAGCTGAACAGGGGAGTAAGATAATCATAGTTGTCCATGGTTCTGGTTCAAAATTCTTTATTGTTCTTTCTCTAAACTCTCGAAAGTCTGGTCTATAATATGAAATAGGTCCAAGACATTTAACAATTTTACTTTTTTGCATTATAGGTGTTTCGTAGCGAATATAATTAAAATATTCTTTATCTAAGATTTTTAATGTTGAAATTAAATTCATGTCATCAAAAGAAGATTTTTCGGCAAAAGCACGATAATCCTCATAGGTTAAATATTGCTTTATTTTATTCATATAATTAGTAGCTGTTATTAAATTATGTAAGCATAAATAATCAAATTTTTCAGGGGATTGTTTATTATCATTTAAATTTTTTAAATTTCCTTTACATGCAATGCACGAACAAGGTAAATATTTGATTTTATATATTGGAATAAGATGTTCTATTGTTTCATACAAATTTTCTGCTGATAAATATAATAAATAAGAACTGTTAATTAGATCTATTCCTAAATAAACTAATATGGGATAATATTTTGGAGTTATTCTTCCTGAAGCCATTAAGATGATATTATTATCTAAATCTTTCTTAATCTTAGATATTATTCTTAGAATATTTCTAAAGTTGTTAAAGTTATCAAAAATATCTACCAGATTCAAAATTTTTATATTTTTATTTTCCTTGATAAACGGAATATACAAATTAAGCAATTCTGTATAATTAAAAATTTTTATAGATAAGCCAAAATTCAGATCTGAGTAAATTTTAAGGATTTTTTCTGCATTTAAAAGATGTTGATTTATGTTTTTCTCAGCAAATTCTTTATTTATGCTAGTAGTTGGAATATTAAACGGGATAATTGATATAATGTTATCTTTAGAGAAGACATTTAGATTTTCCTTTAAGGTTTCTTGGAATTTTTCAAAAGTTCCATTGGAGGTGAAAATAAATCCAGTATTTTTGAATTTCTCTCTTATAAATCCTATTTTTAAAAATATATCTTTGGAAATTGTGAATAGATCATGATCTTCAAATTCTTGTATGAAATTCAATTGTTTCATTAAAGAATTTTTTATTGGAATTATTATATTTGGGGTTGAGATGTATAATTTTCGTTCTTTTGAAAATAATATACGTCCAACTCTAGAATAACCAATCTGGCTCGATAATACTTCGAAGAAATATTTCATATTTTCAATAAAAATTATTACACGATTGAATAAAACTTTAATCAATATAATAATATTCGATAGCCAAAAGATTTGAGATATATAGAGTCTTACATTCTTTAAAAAAACTGTATATTCCTAATAAAAAATCCTAACAAATAATTCTATTTTAATTTTGAATAACTTTTTAAATAAATAGTACGAAGTTTGTATAAGGTTTTAACTCATCTAAAACAAAATTTGTAAACGTGTCTTCAATTTCTTCTGAAAGATAAAGATTCCTTATAAAATTCCCATATTCACCTATTTTTTTAACTCTAACTACTGCTAATAGACCGTACTCCTCACCAATTCTGTACAAATCTGTTATTTCTGGTATTTGTTCAAGTTTGAGGGCTAGTTCTTCATATTTAGAAGGATCTTTTGGTTTAGCTCTAAGAAAGAACTTCCCTTCAAATCCTATTTCTTTTGGTCTAAAATTCATAACATAATTTAATATAATTTTATTCATCTCTAAATTTTTTATTCGATTGTGGATTGTTGATTGAGAGATTTCTTTTTCATATCTCTTTTTCATAATATCTCTTATTTCATATGTAGAAAGCGTTTTTATGCTTTGTTCTTCTTGTAAAATTTCCAAAATTGAATAATCTGTCTCATCTAAGACAATATGACCTGATTTTAAACCAGATAATCTAACTCCGTTTGTTTTATAGATTTTGATGGTTTCCAAAATCTGATATTTTTTGAAATGTGACCTAGCCATTATATTGTCTATTTCTTTTAGAATCAAGTTAAATTCTTCTTGATTTTTAAATACAAAAAAAGCATTAAGAGAAAATTTTCCAAAAACTCCATCTAAACTTCTTAATTGAGGTAATTTTAACAATCTATTAACAAGATTTGGTTCTTTTGGGTTTGATTTTATCTCTATCAATACAAATTTTAAATTTGGGCGAATATATGGGTTAATATTTATAGTAGTGTTACTAATAACATTATCCTCTTTCAATTTGTTTAAATATTTCTGAAATGTTTGCCTAGTATATCCAATCTCTTTTGAAATCTTTTTGATATTAAATTTTGATTTGAAATTTAATTTACTTAATATTTTTTGCATCTCGTTTATTTCCATAATAATCCAAAAATTTGTAAATCAATTTAATTGTAAAAAATTCTTACTTCATAATAAACATTTGACCAAAAGAATATTTATATTTTACTTAAAATTAATATTCTTTGTATAAACAATTTAAAAGTATAAAATTAAAATTTGATGAAAAAATGGTAAATTATAAAGTTGCTGATGAAAACTTAGCTTCTCAAGGGAAAGAGGCGTTATATGTAGCAGAAAATAAGATGCCTGTTATTTCCAAGATAATTCGTGAGAGATTTCAAAAGGAAAAACCATTAGAAGGTATCACTATTGCTGGATGCTTGCATATAACAAAAGAAACTGGAAATTTGGCGCGTACATTAAAAGCGGGTGGAGCTGAAGTGTATTTATGTGGAAGTAACCCTTTATCAACCCAAGATGATGTATCTGCAGCCCTAGTGAAAGAGGGGATAAATGTTTTTGCTTGGCATGGAAATACTGACGAGGAATTTTATTGGTGTATTCGAGAATGCTTGAAAGCAAAACCAAACATATTGATTGACGATGGAGCTGATATGATAGTCACAGCGCATAAGGAATTTCCAGAGTTAATTACTGATGGAACAATAATTGCTTGTCAAGAGGAAACAACTACGGGGGTTAAGAGATTTAAGGCAATGGATACACAAGGTGCATTGAAAGTTCCATTATTTCCTGTAAATGATGCAAGATGTAAAAATCAATTTGATAACGAATTAGGAACAGGACAAGGGATTGTTTCAGCAATTTATGGTATGCATGTTCTCTTTGCTGGAAAAAAAGTAATCGTTGCAGGATATGGTCACTGCAGTTCTGGAATGGCATTAAGAGCTAGAGGACTAGGAGCGATTGTAATTGTTACAGAAGTCGATCCAATAAAAGCTCTCCAAGCAAGATTTGCGGGATATCAAGTAATGCCCATCGCAAAAGCAATTCCTGATGCAGATATCATTCTTACAGCAACGGGTTGTAAGCATGTAATTACTCCAACCAAGGAAATGTTTGATAGTTTCAAGGATGGAGTTATATTGGGTAATCTTGGGCATTTCGATATAGAAATACCCACAAAGGAGTTGTACGAATATGCTAAGAAAATCAATCCTATTCGCACTAATGTAGAGGAACTAATCTTTCCAGATGGTAAAAAAGTATATCTATTAGCAAAAGGGCGCTTAGCAAATTTAGTCTTATCAGAAGGGCATCCTAGTGAAGTAATGGATATGTCTTTTGCTCTGCAATCTCTAATGTCTGAATATATCGTAAAAAATAAGGAATTATTTAAACCCGGAATTATTGATGTGCCTATAGAAATAGACGATAGAGTCGGACTATTAAAGCTGAAAACAATGGGAATAGAGATCGATACGCTTACAGATGATCAATACAAATATATACACGAGTATGAAGTAGGAACCTAATCACTGGATAGTCTTTAAATCTAGCATAGCTTAAAAATTCTTTTTTAAAACTTTTTTTATTTTTTTCTCTCTTTTTTTTTTCGATTATTTTTAGAGAATAAATTTCATTAACTCTTGTAAATTTAGTTGCTTTTTATTTATAAATACAGAAATCTAAACATTCCATTTAAAAAAAAAATTAATTTGAAGTCAGAACTCTCTTAATCAGATCCTTTTCCAAGATTTTTATTTTTACTTCTCACCAATACTGCGAAAGCGGTGATAGTTATCAAAATTGTGAGGTATAATGGATAACTGGAGATTGATTGGGGATCTCCATTAATTTCACCAGTATCTTCACTATCATCATCTTCAAAATTATAAGTGCTAAGGGGATTTTCGCGTACAAGGCGAACAAAATTATTAATGTGGATGATATCTCCCTGGGGTCCATGACCAAATTCCCATTTACTATCGGTAGGATCCCCACTTTTTGGATCGCTTCTCTGACTTCCCGCACCATGAACATCTTGGAGTATTATTTCACCACCATAGTTCATATACCCGAGAGCTTCACCAAACGCAATGTAGCACGCACGATCGGCTCCTGCACCTTCAAAATGGCTTGTACTTGACCAATAATAACCATATATTCCATTATCATATGGAAAATCATCTGTTGTTAATTCTGTTGTTTCAAAGATTGGATCAATTGCTGCAGAGCCGGTTGTGTCAGGGGATCGGCTATAATTCACAATACTTTGCAGTTCCTTTATATTTGGGAGACGCCAATCATCATTTCCGAGATAATTCTCAATATTTTTTAACTGTACCCATGCAAGAGCATCTTCCCAATTCATTCCAGTTCCACTGTCCGCTTTTGACCACATGAGCCCAGTCGCATTATCTGAAATAGTTCCATCGGTATTATCAACAAAATTATTAGTCCCATATTGAATATTTCCTCTGACATACATCACAAAACACAATTTTACCAAGCCACCTGGTATTTTTTTGGGATATCCTTTAATTCGACCATCGGCAAAATTGACTCCAAACACAGTATCATCGCCATTCATCGTTGTACTGACATATTCTGTGCTCGTCCAATATTGGGAATCAATAAATCGTTCACCTTTACTCTCATCACCATATTCAAATGTAAAATAATCAGTATCAATATAAGGAGTGGATTCAACTGCATTCATCCTAGTAACCCCGGTAAAGATAATAAGGGAATATAATTCTTTAATTGAAGGGAAGCGCCAATCTTCATATCCTGCTAGGGTGAATGAAGATGCACCTGCAACTGCATTATCCCACGACATTTTTTCTCCAGGATCTTGTTGCCACATAAGTCCAGTAACTAAGTCGGTTATAGTTCCATCCCCATTTTCAAGATAAGTAGGAGCGTTCCCAACAGTTTCTGCATCTTGACCAAAAAATGGATCCCCTTCTTCTGGAGTTGGATCAATAACACTTCCCAGATTATCATACGAAGTTATTTGTTTTGTATCTACAATCGGATATATATAGGATTCTTCTTCAGCAGATTGTTCTAAAATTGTGAGGTCATTAGGTTCTTCCTCTTCTTCTAGAATTACTAAATCACTAGATATTAAAATAAAAAACCAGCAGTAGATACAGATTGATAAAATATATTTTATATTTTTCATAACATCACATTTTTCTATGATTATGATTATAAAAAAAAAGCTATATAAATTCCTTGTATACCAAAGATCTACCACAATTTATAAACGATTATTTTTTTACGATTATTATATTACTTTTATGTACTAAGGAACGATTTTATGAAAGCTCGTAATGTCGTTGGAATCATAGTGTTTCTAACTATAATAATCGGATCCATAACAGGAATAGTCATTTATAATATTTATATAGGCGATAAAACTTATACAGGTGATAAAGCTTTAGATGGCTATACATTATTTGCACCTATTGCAGGCACAACTACTTATTTAATTGATATGGATGGCAATGCGGTGCATGAATGGGAACTCAGTGGAAATCCAGGACATTCAGTGTACCTTCTTGAAGATGGAAAATTGCTGGCGACATATAACATAGCAACTAACCACTTTGAAGGTGGTGGAGTTTCAGGTGGAGGTCTTGAAATGCTTGACTGGGAAGGAAACCAACTTTGGTCGTATGAATTATCTAATGAAACATATCATCTTCATCACGATGTTGAATATATGTCTAATGGACATATTTTAGCAATTGCATTTGAAAAAATCTCTGAAGAGGATGCATTTACTGCTGGAGTCTTAAGCTCACTAGTAGATTCATATGGAGAAATATGGGCGGAAGTAATTTTTGAAATAGATCCTAATACTGATTCAATTATTTGGCAATGGCACGTATGGGATCATCTATTGCCTGAAGGAGATGATGCACAAAATTATCCAGAATTGATAGATCCTAATTATCCAACAATACGTAGATCTGCTGATTGGCTTCATTTTAATTCTATTGATTATAATGAGGCTTTGGATCAAATACTGCTCTCCAGTCGTCAATTAAATGAGATCTGGATTATTGATCATAACACTACTACAGCACAAGCTGCTGGAGGTGCGGGAAATCTGCTTTATAGATGGGGGAATCCTGAAGCGTATGGAGAATCTGGACTGCGAGAACTTTATGGTCAACATGATGTAGAATGGATAGATTCTAATTCTTCATCTTCAAATATCTTGCTGTTCAATAATGGTCATACGATGATACGAGCATATTCAACAGTATTGGAATTGGATGTAGATATTCCATATTCATATGATGAGGCTGAAATTGTCTGGGAGTATGGTGATTCAGATGATGAAGAATCATTCTTCTCAGAGCGAATATCTGGAGCTCAGCGACTGGAAAATGGAAACACTCTGATTTGTAGCGGAGTTGAAGGATGGTTTTTTGAAGTAACCGCAGACGGAAAAAAGGTATGGGAATTTACATATGGAGGATCTATACCTGATGTTTATAGAGCTAAAAGATATTCTCGGGATTACTCTGGTATATTGATTTAGTTTCTATACTTTTTTTTTTTTTGAAAGGAAAATGTGGTTGGTGTTTTTTTCCTTTAGTTTTTAAAATCAAACGCTTAAAAAGGCAACTTTTTTAGCTAATTCACTAAATAATCTTTAAATAACTCATAATCTAATTCTTTATTTTTATTTTTTTCTAATTTTTCCCATATTTCTTTAATAGTTTTTCAATTTCTAGTTCAGCTTCAGAAATTTTATACTTAAGTGTAATATTTCTTTTTTTCAATTCATCTAACATCTCCCAGATGGATCTACCTGCGATTTTCGATGCTTTCCCTAAAGATATTTTTTCATTGAGATATTCTTTTAAAGCATATTCTAACTTCTCTTGAGCGATACCTTTCCATAATAATTTTCTTATAAAAGAAGATTGATCTTCTTTGAATAATTCTCTCAATTTATCAATTTCTTCTTTCAAATCATCTGGTAAAACTATAGATATTCTATCTCCCATATTTTTCACCATTATCTAAATATTCTTGTATAACATCTGCTGAAATCCAACTATTTTCAGCATATCTTTTAATATTTTATCTATATTCAGTAATATCTATAATTTTAGAAATTAATAATTCAAATATTGTTGTTAAGGTTGTTTGATGTTCAATTTGAAGGATTTGCGCTAAATTTCGAGCCTTTTTTTCATCAATTAATAATAATTCATTATTTTGTTTAGCTAATTCAAGTGCCTCGAGTTCACCTCTACTTAAAGGAGGATAAAATGACTCGTCAAATGGTTTTAAATTCAATATATTAATTTTTTCTTCTTTAGTAAATCTTTCAATAATAAAAGATTCTGAATAGTTCTTTTGCTTTCCTTCTGTAACAACCTCATTTACATATTACTCATTTATTCTCTATTTTGGAGAATTAAATTAGTGATTTGAAAATTAATAAAAATTTTAAATTGATTTTACATTAACTACATCGAATCATTAAATATATAAGTATAGACTTTTTGAAAATTTAGTAGAATATAATTTTTCAATGTAAGACCTATTGCGAACATCTCCTCAATTTGGAGTTTTGTTGATATATGAAACAAATAAGTAAACTCGAATTAACTTATATTCCACCAACTTATTGGAATGAACCATTTAGTAGATTTGAATTAATCTCAGAGGAAAAACAGCTTCCACAAAATTCTAGTTTTTTCCTCTTGTGGATTCCGTCAAATCAATCAGAAGAAAAGCTTATCGAATATATTGAACTGAAATTTCCAGCAATTCCTGCAAAAAAACTTTTAACATGCAATATTAACCTTGCAGTTCCTTTTCACTTATTAGAATCTACTATAGATAAAATATCTTCCAAAGAATTTTTTGAAGTGTCGATTCACACAGGAAAAATTATACCTATATCACCTGCAGTGAAATTATTATACCAATTGGAAATAATAGAAAGCCTCGATCGAAGTATAAAGCATTATAGTAATTCCATTAAAACATGGGCTTTTCTAACAAAATTAGTCGTAGAACTTTTAAATAAAGGTCAATTTGTTCCTGCATTAGAACCAATTACAGAAAATGTGTATAATGGTCAATGGCACTTATTGTTAAAATCTCAAAATGATAGATATCGTTTTAAAACAATTTTAAGTAATAGTCCTTGGTCAGCATTTTGTCTTCCTATAAATTTTATCCGTGAAAATGGAAAAATCAAAACAAATGGTCTTTGGCACCCATCTTATATTTTTTCAATCTTCATGGATAATATAGGAGATTATTTAATCCGTTCAACACTTATCAAGAGTAAATTTCAAACTTTTAAAGAATTTTATAGTACAGAAATTAAAAAGGAAGCTGATCCAGATTTTAAATTAGGTTGGGATTTTAAATTTCTTAAAGCTCTCATCAGAAAAGATCCAAGTTTTAATGTAGAAGAATTCTATGAAACAATATTACCTACATTAATTAAAAATTGGGCTCAATTTGCTCAAGGATTTACGTTAAAACATGGTTTTATATTCAATATAGAGTTAAAATATCCAAAAAAACCAGAAGATGATTGGTTATTAATATTTTATCTTTCATTGCAAGAAAGTGCCAAAATCATTCCTTTAAATGAACTCTGGGATGGAGCCAGAGTAAAACAAAAGGAAATTCTAAAAATTCTAAAACTTTTAGGCACCGCATCAAAGATATTTCCACCAATTAAGAGGGCTTTGCAAGGAAAACTTCCGCACCAAATTAATCTTAATTCAAGCGAAGTTATGGATTTTTTAAAATATCCAAAAGATTTATTGATTCAGAATGGATTTAATATTATTCTTCCGGAGGTATTTACAAGAAGTGGAGAGCAACGCTTATCGGTTCGATTGATAATTCGTTCAATTGGTGAGAAAAAACATCAAAAAGGAACATCCCCTCTCTTAACGTCAATGTTTGACATTAATTCGATGCTAGAATACCAATGGGAAGCTACTATTGAAGGGAAAAAAATATCGGAAGAAAATTTCAATTACCTGATGAATTCCAAAGAACCATTGATCAACTTAAATGGGAAATGGATCTTAGTGGATCAGCAGGATATTGAAGATTTAAAGGATATTAAGGGCTCTGGAAAGAAGAATTATATGGATGTATTAAAACTTGGACTTACCGGAAAGATTCAACTTCAAGAGAATGGAATGGAATATGAAGTAATTGTTGAAGGAGAACTAAACGATATAATTGAAAAAATACAATCAATAGAATCTTTCGATGATATTTCTTGTCCTTCATCATTCCAAGGTGAACTTCGGCATTACCAACAAACGGGCCTTAATTGGATGGGAAACATGATAAAATTCAATTTTGGGCTCTGCTTAGCCGATGATATGGGGCTTGGAAAAACAATTCAAATTATTGCATTTTTGTTGTATCTAAAACAACAATTTCCAAATAATATTGGAAGTACTTTGGTCGTTTGCCCCACTTCAATATTATTTAATTGGTATCGTGAACTAAAGAAATTTGCTCCGGACTTAGAAGTTGTATTTCATCATGGAGCTAAACGTATAAAAAACGCGTTAGGAATTCCAGAGTTTTTAAAACCACATAGAATCTATTTAACATCATTTGGTACTCTAAGAAATGATATTGATTTTTTAGAAGCAATTGATTTTAGCGGAATTATAATTGATGAAAGCCAAAACATGAAAAACTATGCATCAAAACAAACTAAGGCAATAAACAGACTAAAGAGTCAATATAAAATCTGTTTAAGCGGTACACCAATAGAAAATCGTTTGGTTGAGTTGTGGTCTTTGTTTAACTTCTTAAATCCGGGTCTTTTGGGAAGTAGACGTGAATTTCAAGAAAAATTTATTTTACCAATTGAGCGATTTCAAAATCAAGAAGTTATCAATAAATTGAAGTTGATTATCTCACCTTTTATCATGAGACGGATTAAATCTGATAAATCCATTATAAAGGATTTACCTGAAAAAAACGAAATGAAAGTATTTATTGAACTGAGTAAAGAGCAAGTGAAACTATATAAAGAACTTGTTGAAAATACATTAAAAGAAATAGAAAGCTTGTCAACTGAAAAGAGAAAGAAAACAGGAGTAATTCTTGGATTATTAGTAAAATTAAAGCAGATTTGTAACCATCCTTATCAATATCTTAAAATCAGTATTCCATCAATAGATAATGATGATAAGTTAATGGGAATTATCTCTCAATCACATAAATTGGAAAGATTATTAGAAATGACTGATGAGGTCGTCTCAAATGGCGAAAAAGTCTTAATATTCACTCAATTCACGAAACTGGGAGATATTCTGCAAAAAATATTTGAATATAAGTATAAGTTCAAGATTCTTTATTTTCACGGTGGAGTGCCTGAAAAGAATAGAAGAGAAATTGTTGACCAATTTCAATCAGAAGACATTGAAAGTCCTCCAATATTAATATTATCATTAAAAGCAGGAGGAACAGGCTTAAATTTGACCCAAGGAAATACGGTAATACATTTTGATAGGTGGTGGAATCCGGCAGTTGAGGATCAAGCTACAGATAGAGCTTATCGAATTGGTCAAAAATCAGTAGTAAATGTCTACAAATTCATTACAAATGGAACAATTGAAGAAAAAATCGATTCGTTATTGGAAGAAAAACGAGATTTAGCAGATAAAATAGTAAGTTCCTCGGGAGAATCGTGGATTTCAAATTTAACTGATGAAAAATTAAAAGATCTACTAATTTTAAGCAAATAAAACTTCTCGGTGATAAAATTGGACAATCGTAAAAAAAATTTCATGGAAAATAGAAGACTTAAACATAAAAGGACTGATTCGCCCCAAAGAAAGACGGAGTATGAAAAAGAACGAACTCGTGAAGAAGTTGAACAAATTAAGAGGGATCTTATCAGATTTGCCAATACATCATGGGGAAAACGATGGATTCAATCAAATTTAAAAATGGGACGACCTTTCAGAATGCAGAGAGGTATAGAATATGTGAAAGATGAAAGACGTATAGATAATCTATCTATCAGTTCGGGTCAGATCTTCGCTACCGTACAAGGTACTGCTCCTACACCGTACCGTGTAAAAATTAAATTTGATCCAATCCTTGAAGAAGGATGGGAAAAAATACTTAAAAAGCTTACCAACAAAATTATTAACCTTATAGAATTATTAGATGGTTCCTTACCAGAAGATATTATCACTATTTTCGATGAGAGTGAATACTCCCTATTTCCCGATGCATCACAAGGTTTCAATGCTACTTGTTCTTGTCCTGATACAGCAATCCCCTGTAAGCATATTGCTGCTGTAATTTTATATATTGCCCGAGTTTTAGATTATAACCCTCTTCTATTATTAGAATTACGAGGAAAATCAAAGAATGAAATTCTTAATGACTTAAGTCTAGTTAAAGATTTAAAAAAGAAGGATAGATCAGAAAGGGACTCTAATAAAGGAATTAGTAAGTTCAATTTTAATTTACCGAAAATCTCTATTCAAGAATTATTAGATAAACAAAAAGAGTTAGGAATAGATGATTTTAGTATAGGTTTTAAGCTTAAAAAACCTGGAAAAATCATAGAAACTCTAGAGAATTTAGGAATTCCTCAAATTATTGAAAATAAAGCTTTTGAAATTGTATTAAGAGCAATTTATAGGAGAATTACATCCAAGATATATGAATTATCTTTAGAACTAAGTCAATGAAAATTTTTAAAAAATTAAGTTTTGAGAATAATGATAGTAAGATTTTCTAAATTATATGAGATTAAAGTCTAGGATTTAAAATTTCATCGGTAGTAGTATTTCCATAAATTTCATGAGCTAAAGCTCTCAATCCATCCAAACCGATTGGTTCTTCCATAAGCTTATTAGATTGCCATAATTTTAAACTCTCAAATTCTTTTAATATTTCAGTTACATATTTAAGCTCACTTGAACGCACAACATTGCAGAAATCACAATCTTTGGATTCTGGTGTAATCATATTTATATGAACAGCTTCAAGTTTAATGTATTTTTTTGTTAAATCTCGAGCTCTTTTAATTTCTTCGAAACTTGGTTTTTCTGCAATAGTAACCAGTCGAAGTGACCCAATTTTATGAATTAATTCTGTTATCCTTTCACCACGTTCTTCTAGATCAACAATCATCTTGAAAATTTCTTTGCCCAATTCTCTTCTTTGTTCATAATCATTAAACGGTTTTATAAGATTTCTTAAAACCTTTGAGAAATTCTTAAGGGCCCCTTTGATTGAGTTAAAGAAATTTAGAGAATATTTTAACACAACTTTTACTTGATCTTCGGGAATCTCAAACAAGGTAATCATATTTCCCGTTGGAGGAAAATCAGCAATAATTATATCGAATTGGATTGATTCCATATTTGCATCTTCAGCATCCAAAATCTTTTGGAAAAACATTGCATTTTTAAGAGCAAGAGGGATTGAATCTGATGTAAAAGTCGTATCTATAAACTTTTTTATTTGAGGTATCATCCCTACAATTGGCATTTGTTTCATCAGAGTTTTCAACTTTTCTACTAAATCTTGTGTGTATTCTTCAGCATAAATATTTGGATCAGGTTCGATACCCCAAAGGTTCTTTGTTAGAGGAGTTAACTTATTCCCTATATTTATCTTAAATAAATCACTAATATTATGAGCTATATCGAAGGAAATGAGAAGAAAATTTTTGTTTGGAAGTAAATCAGATAAAAGAACTGATGTAGCTGCGCTAATAGAACTCTTACCTACTCCACCTTTGCCCCCAAGAACTATAATTTTCTCCATTGAAAAAAGAAAGCTTTTTTTATTTTTATTGAAATTATAATTTTAATAACTTATGATTTAATAAAATCTTTTTTTAAAACAAGGAGGGAAAAAATTGAATTTTTAAGTTTAAAATCTTTCTCAGGTTAGTTAATGGGTACCAATTAGGACAATCAACCCTAAGAGAATTGAGATTTACTTTGGTATCTGAAAAGTAACTAGAAATGAAAGAAATAATCGAATTAATTTCTCATAAAAAACTAACTCAATAATGGCACCGCTTTTAACTAAAATTATCTTTATGGTAACTTATAATTGGGTGAGGCAATGGGGAGGATTAAAACACGAGGATTGGAAATACACGAATTACAGAGTAAAAATGGGAAAGAATTTCTGGATAATTAATCTTGTAGGGTTACAACTCATGCCAACCATTTTGGTTTATAAATTTTAAATCAAGAACTGTCTATGTTTATAAAAATATGTTGCAAAAAAGACACATTTATTTAAATTATAAAGTTAAGTATGTATATTGTAGGAAGAGGAAAACCCATCTCAAACAGATAATCTTATTCAAAATGGTAAAATTAACTAATGAAGAGGAACATTGGTTACGAGTATATGCAAAAGAGAATGAATTATTTGAATCAATGCTAACCTCTTATGAAATAAATCGATATTTGAGCAGTAAGCAGCGTTACCGTATAAGAAAAGAAATTAATAAGGAGGAGAATGATGGTGACATTATATTACCAAAAGAAGAATTGATATTTTTAAAAGAATTTGTTGAAATAGATAGTGATCTGGAGGAATTGTTAGAAATTTATGAAATATATGGAATACTAACGTTATATCATAATTTCTTTCTAAAAAAGTTCTAATTTATTTAAAAGAACTTTAAATATTTAGGAATATAAAACAAATCTGAAATTTAAACAAAATTAAGAGTGATAGATAATGGGAAGT
>SDBS01001602.1_pt1 | contig 22998 bp, 16 predicted proteins | sample 2277091 | NCBI WGS metagenome assembly SDBS01 (sample SAMN10404972, study PRJNA504765) | marine sediment metagenome | isolation source: marine sediment core GS10_PC15, 163 cmbsf | place: Arctic Ocean: Southern Knipovich Ridge | collected 2010
AATTGATTTTGCTCAAGTTAAAGGCAATGGTCAGATATCATCACAGATTATCGATGAGGCATTAAAATTGATGAACATAGACAAAAATGGCTTAGATAATGTAGATAGAAAAATTTTAGATTGTATTATAAAGCGTTTTGCTGGAGGGCCAGTTGGTTTATCTGCACTGTCTGCAGCTATTGCCGAAGAACAGCAAACCATAGAAGAAGTTTACGAACCCTATTTATTACAAGCTGGGTTTATTAATCGCACAGCCCAAGGCAGAATGGCTACAACCAAGGCCTATGGTATTTTGGGACTTAAATCAACTATAGTCAAAACTAAAACTAAAGAATCTTTACCACTTATTTAATCAAATTATATGGACGCTATTCTTTTAACAGGATATATAATTCTTTTATTATTAGCAGTAGTTTATGCTGCGATAATTATTTATCATATTTTAAAATACCATCACGAAGATCTTTCTCCTCGCAGGGCTAAATATGCCAAGAAAGCTTTGTGGTTGTATATAACAATTAGTACAGTTTTGTTAGTTGTTTCTATCGGGATAGCTATAATAATATTTATTACCCCATAATTTTTTAAATGGATAAAAATACAAATCTACAATCTACAAATAATAGTCCAATTTCTAATGAGGATATGGCTGTAGTTTCTAAAGAGCTAATTTATCGTAGACATCCAGTTAATCTGGTTAGTTCGATTAGTATTTTTGTGATTATGTTATTTATGATAATCTTCTTTTCTGTATTTTTGTTAACATCAGATATTGTAGATACAAATATATACTTACCGTACGTAGTTTTATATTCTGGTGTGCTTATTTTTTTGACACTTAGCTATTTTTTTATGAATTGGGTATTTTGGTATCTAGATGTTTGGATTATTTCTAATGGAAAGTTAATAGATTCTCAATTAGTTACGTTTTTTGTTCGTCGTCGGGCAGAATTAGATTTAGAACAAATTCAAGATATCAGATTTACAATACCAGGAACTCTAGCCACTATATTTAATTGTGGTAATGTTTTAATTCAATCAGCAGCCAAGGAAAGTAACTTCAAACTAATGTTTATTCCTAATCCCAGACAAGCTGTACAAGACATACAAGCTGTATTAATCAATGCTCAGACCAAATCAAAGAAACCAATTGTAGTTGTTAATAATCCAAATACCTCTACTGTGCGCTTGGGTGAAGAATTAATTCAATCACATCTTATATCTCCTGCTAATTTAGACGAAGCTTTAATTCATCAAGTTCAGTCTGGCAAAAGATTGGGAGAGGTGTTGGTCGAAAAAGGATTATTAAACAGAAAAGATTTAGTTACAGCCCTAAGTAGCCAATATAGGTTACCGGAAGTTAATTTGCGCAGATATAATTTTGATTTAGAAGTTATTAATTATTTAACTTCCGATATAGCTCAAAAAAACCTGGCTATTCCTATATCTAAAACTTCTGATAGTGTTTTGGTGGCTATAGCCGATCCGGCTTCTAGTCAAATTATGGAAAACATACGAACCCAATTAGATATGCAGGTAAATTTTGTGGTAGCTGACGAAATGGATATAAAATGGGCTATTAAAAAGTACTATAATCTTGAACAATCACCAAATTTAAACGAAAATGTTAACCAATATGATGATACCAAACAAAACTATTGACAAAAAAGAGAAAATATAGTATAATAAAATAATATTTACAGTAAATATCTGGTAAAATAAAAAGAGAAATAAACATTACTAATGGATTTTTTAAAAAAAGCTTCTTATTACTTAAGCAATAATCAAAATCTTCGCAGAGGCATTTTTATTTCGGTTGCTATTATATTCCTTTTGGTGGTAGTTTTATTCAATTCGGATATCCAAAACCTATTAAAAAGACCAGGTGTCGGAAAAGCAGCTGGCCCCATAGAAAGTGATAATAATTGGTCCGATTTAGATAATATCGATACTGCCAGAAGTAATGCCAAAATGATAGATGTAGTCCAGCAAAATGGAGAAAGATGGTTGTATTTAATTGGTGGAACAGAAAAAATATACGATAGCGAATATTACGATCCATTTGACTGGCAACAAAATGATGCAAAAATTGGTGAACGACTTGCCTTAGTTTCTGAGGTAGAACGTATGCAGATTAACGATGATGGCTCCCCTATCGTTGGTGGTCTTTGGGAACCAGTTTTAAATATGACATTTGGTCATGCAGAATTTGGCTTACTAGAACATAACGGATACATTTATGTTATTTCTGGTGATATGCATATGCCTATTGTGGATGATCCAGATAATGAATTCCCAATGCTTTATTCTACTATAGAGAGATTATCCATAAACAATCCGTCTGCTGGTTGGGAAGTAGTAGCATTAGTAACTGGAGTTAATTTTTATCCAGAAGTTAAGATACATAATAACCAGTTGCACATAGTGGGTGGTGTTTATGGTAATCCATTTGTTAGTTCAACTTATAATTTATATAACGGATATGGGGCTAGAGATCCTATGGTGTTAGAAGATGATGCAGCTGCTTGGGATGGTATCAAGAATAAGCCAAAAATCGGTGACTTACCTTTCTGGATAGGTGATGGTGGGTTAGGCCAAAATATTATTACTGATAACGGAGGTATTGATCCAGGTCCAGGGATAGGGCCAATAGATATGGGAAGCGTAGTAATAATGGGAGTAACAGATAATTCTCCAGATTTAAATAGTCAGGTTGTTATTCAGCAAAATGATGGCGACCCTATTAGAAATATACTTCCTGGTATGCCACCTTGGTATCCAGGCCAAAGCGATTTCGGCAACTACAATTTACTTTTTTCACAATTATTATTAGCTGGAGAATTTTATACAACAGTTAGCGAACATTATGTTGTAGATTTAGATAATGGTAATTATACATGGTCAGCTGGCGAGTTAGATTCTGATTACATTTCTACTCAACCATTAATCGAAGACGAGTGGGTATATAAAAAAGTTATTAAAATATTCCACCTAAGACTCGTATTAACTTACAGTATATATAATAGTGGTTATGTTTATCCTACTATTCGTCCTGCACCACAAGGTAGATATGGGCATAAACTAGCTGTTCATAATGGGGATTTATTAACAATTGGTGGAGCTAGTTGGTCTAATCCTTGGACATTTGGTTTACCACAACCCGATGGCTCTCTTTGGTCAACTTCGTTTTTGTTTTGGGTAACAGATGATGATATACATCCATTTACTGCTACAAACATGTGGGCACCCACGGATGATCTATACACTTTATATGGTTACGATTATCGTTATGTTGGAAATATTACATATAAATGGTCCGGCAATTATTGGGAGGGCACCAATACGGATATGGCTAGTTTCCAAGTTGGTACAGAACTAAGTAACAATTACGCATTTTTTAATGGCAACTTTAAAAGAGGTAAAGCTTTCTTTGGTTTATCAGAGCTTAATTTACTAAACAATGAAAATATATTTGTAGTTAGTGGTGGTTTAGAAAACACACCATTTCCTCCAGGTGGTGACTTAAATTCTTTTTATAGAGAGTTTGATCAAGGTTGGTCTAAATTTGGTATTCCTATAGACATTACAAGTACAGTTCATAAGTTAGAATTAATCGATAATGGTTGGCAAGAAATAAATTTAGAAGATCAATCAACGGCTCCAAATTCTTATGGGTTAATTTCTATTGGTTTAGATAATTACAGGTCAATATCTATTAATGGTCAAACAGAGTTCCATGTAGTTACAGATGATCAATTTACAAATATTCATGTACCGGATTATACACTTAATTCTACTAACGATACCAGTATGTTTGATAATGTTGCTTGGGTAAAAATGCCTAGTAGCCCACCAGGAGCTGTAAGCACTTTGGATAACTTAGCTTATCCTGCCATTCACGATGTTAGAACAACTGTTAATGGCAAAACTACAATATATGTTTATAGAGCGGGTGGTTCTGATAGTGAAACTAATGCTTGGAAATTACCAAATCCAGTCATAACTTCTCAATACATGGGACCATTTACATATGGTGTTAGTGGTGTTCCTAATCCATATACTTCAGAATTTAGCATAGACCCTCCAGTAGTACTAGCCGATGGCATGCATTATGCCAAAGCTTCCGGAATTTTAAGAGATTACAATGGTGTGCCAGTTGCAGACAAGCAAGTTGCATTATCCATAGACAATGATCAATCTTGGCCACCAATTTATGAGGACGGAACTGGTAAGGTTTTGCCAGTGCCGGATAATTTAAAAGTTAGAGCCCAAGATGTGCCGGATAATACAGTAACAGTAAATGCTGGGTATGTTCTCTTTGATGATGGTAATGGTGGTTTTAAAAAAGTAGAGATGGGTGCCATAAGCAGCGCTCCGTTCGAACAATCTACAATAATAGGCCAGCATCGTATAGATTTGTTAGTATTAGACGAAAATGGATTACTACAGATTGTTAAGGGCGTAGAAGCTTCTGTTATTAATCCATCCCCCAACATTCCACCAGCACCTAATAATACGATTGCCTTAGCCAGTGTTTATATAAAAGATGATGTTCCTGTAGAAATTCTAGATTCAGATATCGGAGATGTTAGAGATAGTAGTTTAAAATTTGGAGCTGGTAATTCTCCATCAGAATTATCTGGTTGGTCACAAAAGTTTATAGAAACAGATGCTAGTGGGGCTTTCCAATTTAGACTATTTTCTACAGTAGCTATTCAACATAACGTTTGGCTACATATAAATATTAGTCCTATTCCAAACGCTTCCTCATTTATTAAAGTTGGGCCTTGGGATGTAGAGTTTACTCTAGATGGTGCAGTATCTAGTAGAGCATCTAGTTTGGTGGCTAATCCAAATCAAGTGGTGGCTGATGGTATAGAAAAATCTACAGTTACAATTACTTTACTTGATCATAACGGAATGCCAGCCACAAATTATTGGGTAGATACTTTTTCTAGTAGAAATGAATTTACTACTAATGGTTATATAACAGCTTTTGCTGATGGTGGTTCTGGAAAAGTTGTGGTTACATCAACTAATCACGAATTGCCAGAAGGAAGTGTTATTACTATAAGCAACACTACAAATTACAATAATATTTACACTATTAGTAATGTTAATATTAATACTTTCGAAATAGATGCCATTTGGGTGTCGAATGATGCTACAGGCATATGGACAGTTGATTTAGTAGATAATATATCTCTAGCTCCCGGCTATACCAACCCTGTTCCGGATGTTAATGGCCAAGTTAGGTTTTTAGTTAATTCCAATATTAGTGGATTATCTATGATGTTTGGTAAATATAGTATTTCTCAAGAAGGTTTATCTAGTGATTATAAGCAAATTTCTGATGTCGATACTATAGAATTTGGTGGGTATATATCAGGACTAGTGCCAGACTCTGGCAAACAAGGACAGGCATTAGAATATATTGTTGCTACTGGTGCTAAAACTAATTGGGATGTCCCTGCTGTTGGTGCAACAACTACTACGGAAGTAGAGTTTATTTCACCAGCAGAAATTTCTTTCCAAGAAACTGGAAGTGGAATTATGATAGATGATTTACGCATCATTGCTGATGGTGATGATTCTGCAGAGTTAAAAGTTATAGCTCCAGAATATCCTAATGCAGATTTAGAACTAACTATAATTGCCGGTAGCGGTAACTTCTTTGGTATCGTGCCAGTTAGTCTGGATGGTTTTGGAGAGGCTCATTTTGTTTACAACTCTGGCACCATAGTAGGTATTGTTAAAATTAAAGCTAGAATTAATAATTTAATAGAAAATGAGATATGGTTTATAGAAGATGATCCAGTTGCCAATAATTACGAATTAGAAATTACAGTAGAAAACCCTCATTTAGGTAACACGGTCAATAGCACTACGGTAAGATCAGCAATTTGGTTTTATGCGGGTGGTTCAAAATATATAGTAGATGATATTAATCAGAATAATCAGTTCGATTTTTCTAGTGATGATAACGGATCATTAATTCCATCGTCTCCTCTTAATAATCCTACAGGTGTTGCTCAAACTACATATACCAAAGATACAGAAGATGGTAGAGCACGTATCTTTGTAGAAGTAGACTTTAGACCACATCCATTGGATGATCCAATACATTTAATGGCCAGCCAATTAATTGTTAAGAAGTCTACTGGATCTATAGATGGAATTATCCCAGATTCTCTAACAATTCTTAGTGCAGAAAAAATAGATATGGGTGGTGAAACTGTTTCAGGTGATCATGTTCATATAAGCGAAACTGCTAGAGTCGGTTTATGGACAGTTAGTGTTTATACGCCCGATGTAGCTTCTAATCCATTTGGCATATCCGTGGATGAAGTGGTTCAATATCCTTTCAGAGTTCTGCCAGCCACAGGGCCTGTAGATGGGTTCGGTCCAATGCTTGTTAGCGTAAAGCCATGGTATGGTGTCTTTGGCGAAACTGAAAAAGTTGTAGATATTATTGGTATTAATACTAATTTTTCTAATAATGTTTCTAAGTCTGTAGTAGCATTTACACCTACAGACGTTAGCCAGCCTGCTAATTCTGTTACAGTAACTAAAACAACGGTGTTTAGTTCAACTCATGTCCAAGTTGAAATTGATATATTCAGCATTACTGAATCTAAGGGTTGGTATAATGTTTCGGTTACCACCGATACTGAGGTAGCCATAAAACCAGGCAATGAAGATTTCTTAGTTACTGGAGATTCAAATTATGCCTTATATTTATATTCTAATGTAGATGAAATTCCCCGTGATGGTCAGTCTCAGGCCAATATTACGGCTAGAGTTGTCTTTATAGATCCTACTGACGGTTCTATCACACCACGAGAAGATATTCCTATAACATTTAATCATAGTGATGCTGGGCCAGTTAAACCACCAATTTTAGATCCATTAAATACTAATACTAATAATGAAGGTTTTGCCTATAGTTTATACACAACAGACGCCGGTGATGTAAACGAATTAATAGATATTACTGCCACCGCCGAAGTCGTTACTATAACTGGAGAACCTACATTTATTAGCAACAAAATTAATATTCTTAAAGTAGTTTATCCATATAGTGGATTTATTTTAAGTGCTAATCCAGACAGTTTGCCACTTTATGGATCTCCAACTTTCAGCAATCTAACTGCAGAGGGCTTACCTGCTGGTAGCAATATTCCAGTTTGGTTTGATCAGGTTATGGGTAAGGGTTATGTTGTGCCATTAAAAACCACAACTAGCACAGGTACAGCCAATACTAGATATTACTCAGCAGACGAAGGCGAACGAATTCCAGAAACAGTAGAAATAGAGGCCTTTGCGATTGTTCCAGGTATTGGAATAGTTAAATCTAACTCTGCTCTTATCCAAATTGGAGAGTATGATGCAGATTATCAACTTAGTTTAATCGCTGTGCCTAATCAAGTTCAGGCTGGTGGGCTTTTAGTTTCTAATATAACTGCTGCCCTATCATTCCTTGGTCAACCATCTAGCAATTGGCCGCTTAATTTCGAACTGGTTCAAGAACAAGCTGGCGATTACCTTACAGAAACTTCAGTTTGGACAGATTACCCTACTGGTTTAGCTAAAACCGAATTTGTGCCGGGATATATAGCTGGAGCAATTATGGTTAGAGCCAGACCAATGGGATTAAATATAGTTAAAGAAGTTATTGTCACTAAAGTAGCCGATCAAAATCCTGATGAGTATCTAACAACTATTTCGGCAGTGCCAAGATATGTGCCAACTTCAAATGGAAGCGACTTTTCTGTGGTAACGGTTACTGTTCGTAATGCAGACTTCAGTCCTTTAGAAAATGTGGTTGTACAACTAACTACCGATAGACTAAATGATACTATCAGATTAGATAATGGTAATCTTGGCAGTATAGCTAACACTAACGAAAATGGTCAAGCCATGTTTAGGATTAGTTCTACAGACAGTATTACAAATAACGGTCTTAGTACAATTAATGCTATTGTTAGTACTTTCTCGGTTAGCACAACTATTGTTTTCGAAGATCCTGCTCTCTTAACTTCACGATTCTTGGATGTAAGGGTGCCATTCCAAGCCAGAGATTATGATAATCTAACTTGGATTTTTGTTTCGGAAGAAGTTCCTTCTGGCGATCCATTAGTTTTTGCTAATGAGGTTTATACAAAGATTGCCAGACCAGATGATAGATTAACAGTATTAAAAAACATAAAAATGTATTTCCATTTAGACGAAACCTATAATCTTTGGGCCAAAGGACGCAACCATCTAAGCCGTGTGCAACAATTTTTCCCAGGAGATAAAACAGGCGAAGGTGAAACTATTGAAATAGATATGACTAAGATTGTAAACAATAAAGAATATGGCCTATTTATCGCAGATCTAAAACCAGACCTAAGAGATAGTGATGGTAATGGAAATATGGTGCCTTCACCATTCCATGATAATGCAATTAATTCTTTCGATTTTGGTCTAATGATTAATAATTTCTATAAAAACCATTACACAGCAAATGTTAATTGGCCAATTGATGAAGTTGTTAATAGTTTTGATACATTATATGTATTTATGAATTATGGGGCAGGTGAAGAAGGTGGCCCACCTCCATATGATTAATACATATAGATAAAAACCAAAAACAAAAATAAAAATGAATAATCAAAATCAAAACAATAAACTTTTTACCACACTTATAACCATTGGGTTAGTTGGTTTGGTATTAATGTTTACAGTTATTTTTTCTCACGAAAATATTAATGCTCAATTTTCCTATACTTCCACAGCAGTAGAAGCAGAAATATTAACAGAACCAGAACTTAAACCGATTCCGGAAGAAGTGTTAGAAACCATACTTTCTAGCGATATGAATATTATGGGATTAGAAAAATATAATAAATCTAGAGAAGAATTAACTCCAGCTTTTAAATTTTTGCGAGATATAACAAGTTCTAAATTTCTTATCCAAAAATAATTCCGCCACCATTTGTTTCGGCAAACGAATGAAATGAGTGCGTCCAGAATCTGTTAATTCATAAAAAGATGAGGGACGCTTTTCAGCGTCCCGTGCGATTCTTCATAGCCTACGAAAGCATTGTCTCATACCTTGATGCGGTATTTGGTTTTTTATACCTTTTTTGTTGGCGCCTACATTACGTCAACATCCAATGCTAGTAGTTTTGTTACGAAGAACATATGTGTGGTTACTCCATATTTATTATAACGTATTTTCTATTTTAATTATTAGAGTAGAGGCGCGGATTTCCGCGCCTCTTGTTGTTCTTTGCATAGCCCGAAGCTTAGTAGCTTCGAAACACGACACCTCGTTGTATTACTCAGGTTCCCGTGCTTGTAGCGACTTTACGAAGAACTTTTGCATTAATCCCCCTCTTCATTCTCTCGTACCTCCTATATGGAATAGAAAAAATGAAAAAATGGTCTTTGATAAATCTATTATAACTTATTCTTTGGTTTAGTAATTCTTGGTGGTCTACCATATTCTGGCAATACTTGTTCAAAAGTTTTCTTAGTTGTTTTTAATTTCAATAAAGCTTCTATTCTAGATTTTATATCCCCAGTCAATTTGCTTTTTCCAATCACAGGAATATTTAAACCATATCCAAATGTATTAGCTGTACTTATACCAACCCTAAGCCCAGTAAAAGAACCAGGACCCAAATTAACTGCAACCCATTTCAATTGTTCTGGCTTTATTTTATTATTCTTCAATAATTTATCTATGTTTGGCAATAATTCTTGCGATTGATTTCTAATAGATGTCCAAGTTTTAATTTTTAAAACATTTGGACCAATTAAACCAATACCGGTAGCATCTTCGGTAGTATCAATCCCTAAAATATATTCTTTCTTCCCCATATCTTTTCTCCTCATCTCCAATTAAATTACTATATACGCTCTAGAGCGTATATACCATTAAGATATTTTGATTTTGCGTTTGTCGTCTTTAGTTATACTAAATTTTATTTTAATAACATTCTTTTTAGGTAGATAATCAATAATTTTCTCTGCCCATTCTATTACCACTATATTGTCTTTGGCATTTTCTAATATTTCATCAATTAAAATATCATCTGGTTCTATTCTGTATAAATCATAATGATGTAAATCGTATTTTTTCTTAGGAATATTATAAATTTTTTCTAAAACAAAGGTTGGGCTAGTAATTATATTCTTAATTCCAAGGCCTTTGGCCAATCCTTGTGTGAAAGTTGTTTTGCCTCCACCCAAATCGGCTAACAATGCCAAAATAACGGGAGGTTTTATAATCCCAGCTAACCTCTCCCCTATTTTCTGCGTTTCTTTATAATTATTTGTAACTTGTATATCCATATCTTCTTACTAAGATAAATATTATCACAGACAATAAGAGACTTATCAAACCAGCCAATCCAAATCCATCATCAATACCACTGCCAGTCAGATATTCTGTGCTATCACCTATCATTCCAGCAAAACTGATATCATTTTCTGCTCCGGCAGTTATTTCTTCAGACCAAAACCATTTTTCGTTAGGAGCTAAAACATATGCATATCCTCGTTTGGCACTACCGGTATATGCAATAGAATCTATAATATTATCTTGAGTATCTAATAAAAACAACTCTTCTCCACCAGAATTATTTAAATGTAAGCCAGTCATGCTTTGCTCTAGAACTATATATTGTCCACTACCAAGCAAAACAGAATTATTTTGCATGGTAGTTATAGTTATTGGTGGTAAGTCTAGCGAATTTATTGTGTAACTTCTACTGCTAGCATCCATCAATCGCCAACCAGCAATATTAACCATATTTTCTGTCGGATTATATAACTCTATAAATTCATTATCGCCAGTATTGGGATTAGGTAAAATTTCTGTAATGATTATTTGTTTAGAATAACCAGTATTATTCAACACTTCATCAGATGTGGTTATTTCAATTTGATTAGATTTAACTAAGCCGCCATTGTAATTGAAAACTAAAGTAAAAAAGTATATGGTGCTTGGATTTAGATTATCAATAGTAAATAATTTCTCGTTTAATAAAGTGGTTGTTATCAAATTACCCAAACTTTCTTCTATAGTGGATTGATATATAGAAACATTACTAATTGTGTTAATTAGATTATAATCCCACAACAGCACAACACCTTCGGTTTGTATGTCATCGTAATCTAGGGTTAATTCTATATCGTTAATATCAATTAAATTCTCTGATTCTTCTATATCTTCTGGCGTTTCTAAAATATTTTGGCTAGCTGGTGTAGTTCGTAGGCTCCATTGCCAATCATTATCTATAAAAGAATAAGAAAATCCTTTTTTAGCAGAGCCGTAATTAGATGTTTCGTCCAAAACATTTCCATCAGGCTGAATTAATCTAACATAATCTCCGGTATCATTTAAGGATATATGGGTTTGTGGTTTAGAAAATATAATATATTCATTACCACCAAGTATGATATCTTGATTAATCAAATATTCTGCAGATCCACCAGGATGTTTATCGTCTAATTTCCATCCATTTAAATTAATTGAACTGGCACCTTTGTTGTGCAGTTCTATAAATTCATCATTACTAGATGTGTCTGGTTTTGGATACAATTCGCTGATAATAATTTGGTCAGAATAAATAACAGCCTCTTCAAGTTCTGTAATAGAAATTGCGTTTGGCAAGATTCCCTCTTGTCCATCAGGATTGATAATTATTAAATCCCATTGTCCTGTAATAGTTCCAGACAAATTAAATCTAGCATTATCGATAATAGTGGCACTTGCTACATGAACTTCTGTAGCAAATATAAAATCAAAATCTTTAACTATCTTAATTTTAGTTTCTAATTCTGTTACAAAATTTTCTCCTGTAATTTCTTCAATTTCTAACACGGTTTCAATATTTGCTTCGACTGGGCTGATACTAATAATTATTGGAGCAGGAAATGGTTGAGACGAATTTAATGATTTCGGAGTGGCTTTATCAAAAACAGCATCATCTAAATTAGTAGCCAAACTAGCTTCGTGCCAACTATCTACTAAATCACCAGAAGTATAATCATTGTTTCTTTCCATAGATGTTTTAGCACTATTGCTACCGGCTAATGGTACATTTCCATCGCCAGCTATATCAATTAAATTGCCACTATCATCCCAAGGTCCGTCATAAAGTTTAATAGATAGCTTGCTATTGGATAAAGTTATAGAACTATCTATATAGTCTGGTTCTATATTTAAAACAGATAATTTTTCGTCACCAAAATTATGTTCAGAGTCATTATTAGAAATCAAAAAATATCCATTGGCTGGGATTATTGTGTTCTGTGAATTATCGGGATCAATAATAATCTCTAGCATTAAAGTTTCATTACTTCCATCTCCGCTAGTATCTTTGGTTAATTGCCATCCAGTAATATCAAGCTCTGTATCAGTAGTATTTTTTAATTCTATCCATTCATCCTGAGTGCTACTAGAACTGCCTGCCCAAGCCAATTCATTTATGACTACCGAAGAGACTCCATCATCAGCGAATCCAATAAGAGGTTGTAAAAAGCCGGTAAATAATGCTATTGCTAATATCCAGATACTTAATACCCATAGTTTTTTCACCTCATCCCCCTTTGTTTGTATTTACAAAATCTATTTACCTTTTTTAAGACGTCTTTTTATATATTTATCTACTGGTGTTAAATCAAATGTTTGTTCTATCAATTTTTGTAAGATCCCTTCGTTTGCCAACAAGCTTTGTCTAACTAGTGATATAGTTGCTTGTCCGCTCCTAATTTTTTTGTTCATTTCTTTATAAGTGTGTCCACCAATTATCATTTCTGAAATAAGAATTCTTCTAGTTATATCGGTTAATTCGCGATTAGTTAGCAAACCACTAAACAACTTTCTTATTTGAACATCAGTTTTACTAGAAAATAATTTAATTAACTTATTAAAACCATCAGGATCAATTAAATAATCATTTATACCACCTGTGGTCATTAAATCCTTTTTAGTTTTGCTCCTATTCAATTCTCTTAGAGACAACATATTATTAGTGTATACGCTCTAGAGCGTATATACAATTGTAGAAATAGTTTTTGAGTTAAATGAATTAGAAATAATGGAAAAATGGAAAATTCGGCGATATATAGGCGATGTATCAGTGATGGGATTGGGTGAATATTAGGGATAATAGATGATGAAATAAGAGAAAATGAAAAGAGGATTGACATTGCATAAAAGGCAAGGTAAATTGGGGTTGTTGTAGTTTGTATTCCAATCATTTACAGTTAATTACAACAATTAATATATCAAAGTTTTCGGGTTCCAAACGATAAAAATTAGATTTAAAGCAGTTAGTAAAATTAATAAGTTACTCAATAAATTACAGATAAAAACTAGTTTTAGATAGGGGTATTCTACCCTGATTTTTTAGACATTTGGCAACCTGATTTATAAATCAGAGGAATTAGATATGGATAGTTTATTTATGGTTGCAGTCTGGATTCTGGGTGGTGCTGTTTTAGGTTATTTTGCTAAGATTTTATTTTCACAAAATAAAATTAATAATGCTGAACAAGAAGCAAATAAGATAATTAAGAAAGCTCAAAACAAGCTAGATGAAGCAACTAAGAAAGAAAAAGAGATAGTTATTTTAGCTAAAGAAGAGGTTTCTGAAATTAGAGAAAGAGCAGATAAGGCAGAACAAAGCAGAAGAGCGGAGTTGTCTGATTGGGAAAAGAGATTGGGTCAAAAAGACGAAACCTTGGATAAAAGAACATCAGAAATAGATAAAAAACAGGAATCTGTTTTAAAGCATGATGCCGAAGTTAAAGAAGTTAGAGAAGAAATTCTTAAAATTAGGGCTACTCAAGAAGAAAAATTAGCTTCTGTGGCCAAGATGACAAAAGAAGAAGCTAAAGATCTATTATTAGCTAGAACAGAAAAAGAAGCTAAAGAAGATATCTTAAAGGTTATTAAAGATACAGAAATGCGAGCAGAAGACGAAGCCGAAGCTAAAGCTCGTGATATCATTTCTGCAGCTATTCAGCGCTATGCTGGTGAAACAGCAGTAGAATCTACTACTAATGTAGTGCAATTACCCTCAGATGAATTAAAAGGTAGAGTAATTGGTAAAGAGGGACGTAACATCCAAGCTTTTGAAAGAGCTTCTGGTGTAGATTTAATAGTTGATGATACTCCTGGTGTCGTAATCATCTCTGGGTTTGATCCGGTTCGTAGAGCTATAGCCAAAAATGCATTAGAACGTTTAATTGCTGATGGTAGAATTCAACCATCTAGAATTGAAGAAATGATAGAAAAAGCTACCAAAGAAATTGGTGGAGAAATGAAAAAAGCTGGAGAAGCAGCTGTATTAGAGCTTGGCTTAACTGGTTTGCACCCAGAATTAATTAAAATAATTGGTCGTCTAAAATACCGCACTAGTTATGGTCAAAACATCTTAAAACATTCAGTCGAAGCTGCTCATATAGCTTCGGTTATGGCTTCTCAAGTTAAAGCAGATGTTAGATTGGCTAAACTAGCTGCCTTACTTCATGATGTTGGTAAGGCATTGGATCACGAATCAGAAGGTACACATATAGATTTATCCAGAGATATTGCTGTTAAATATGGTATGCCAAAAGAAGTTATTCATGCCCTAGAAGTTTCGCATGAAGGAGCTGGTGGTCCAGAAACAGCTATCGATTTTATTTCTATGGCTGCTGATGCTATTTCATCTTCTCGCCCTGGGGCTAGAAGAGAAAGCGTTGAACAATACATTAAACGTTTAGGCGATTTAGAAAATATAGCTAATGATTTTCCGGGTGTTTCTCAGGCCTATGCTATTCATGCTGGAAGAGAAATAAGAGTCATGGTTATCCCAGAAGAATTAGATGATTTAGGCATTAAAAAATTAGCCAAAGACGTGGCCGCTAAGATTGAAAAAGATATGACATATCCTGGCACCGTTAAGGTTAATGTAATCAGAGAAATCAGAGCAGAAGAAATTGCAAAATAATTAGTATAAGAGATTAGGGCAAACCTTCGGCCCCCTAGCTTTGCTGGGGGGCTAATTCTGTTAATTAATACAGTATTGTATTAATTTTTTTGTTTTTTTGATGGTTGTTAGTATAATATTAATTAAAGAAGAGCATCCTTTTGTGGAATCGAGGGTGCAAATCTTCCTCCTAAAATTACCCTCCGATTATATCGGAGGGTTTCTCTTGTTTTTTGTTTATTAACTAGTATAATTTGGTTGAGACATGGTGGACGGTGTTTTACCAGCCGTCCACCGTAATTCCTCCTTACCCTCCCTGATCCAAACAGGGGGGGCTTTTTTATAAATAATCTATACAAAGTTAGTATCTTTTTTAATATCAATTGGTATAATATTCATGCTAGATGATTACCCCAGTAATCGTTTGGGACCTCCCTCCCTGCTTGGTATATTTTTGAACCACCAAGCAGGGATCCTTTTTGCAAACACATGGTTTTAAGCACCTAACACCCCATGTTAGGTACAGGCATAAATCAGCTTCCATAAATGCTTTTTGGGTTGATAGGGGGTGTTAACCCCCTTGTTAAACTACCCATCTATCCCCTATCCTAGTAATTGTTGTATATTTTAAAATTTTCGCATATGTTGAATGTAAAAAAGACAGTTTTGCCTAATAAGTTAAGACTTTTAGTTGCCCCTATGAAATCAACGGAAGCTGTTTCTGTATTTATCCAGTTTAAAGCTGGTGCCAGATATGAGACAAAAAGTAATAACGGGGTGGCCCATTTTCTGGAACATATGTTTTTTAAGGGAGGAGATAGATATCCTACCCCTAAGTCTGTAGCAGAAGCAGTTGATGGTGTAGGTGGAGTTTTTAATGCTTTTACTGGTGATGAAACTGTTGGTTATTACATCAAAGTAGCTAAAGAAAATATTGAATTAGCTTTTGATGTGCTCTCAGATATGCTTTTAAATTCTAAGTTTAAGCAAGAAGATATAGATAGAGAAAAAGGTGTGATTGTTGAAGAATATAATATGTATCAGGATAATCCCCAATCTGTGTTATATGATGAATTTGCAGAATTAATGTTTGGAGCAAACCATCCATTGGGCAGAGATGTCTTAGGTGATATGTCTTTTATTAAATCTGCTACAAAAAAAGATTTTGTTGATTACGAAAAGAATTTATATACAGCTTCTAACATGGTTGTGGCTGTGGCTGGGAATACCACAATGGCAGATGTAAGGAAATTGGTTAATAAATATTTGCCTGTAATTAAAGGTGGTAAGAAAAATATAGCTATACCGTATAAAGCAGAAAAAAATCCTAAGAAAAAAATAAAAGTTATCAACAAGAAGACAGAACAAGCACATATCGCTATGGGAGTGCCAACATTCGGCCGCGAACATCCCGATAAACAAGTTGCAGATGTCTTAGCAGTAATCTTAGGCGGAGGAATGAGTTCAAGGCTATTTACAAGCATCAGAGAGCGTCATGGACTAGCTTATTATGTGAGAGCTGGTCACAGCACACACCCTGATACCGGAGTTTTTAGTATTGCAGCTGGAGTGAATATTAAAAAAACAGATTTTGCTATAAAACTAATTATGGATGAATTAAAAGAATTGATAGAATCCCCTGTTCCTGCTAAAGAGCTTAAAAAAGCCAAACAATCTATTATGGGTAAATTAGTTTTGCGTCTAGAAAGTTCTGATGCAGTTGCCAATGGTGCGGGTGGGTCAGAATTATTATATGACAAGGTAGAAACCATAGCTGAAATAAAGAGAAAGTATAGAGCAGTAACAGTTAAACAAGTTCAAGATTTGGCTAAAAAGATATTTAAAGATGAAAAGCTGGTTTTAGCTGTAATTGGGCCGTATAAAAGTGACAAAGCTATAAAAACAGCTTGTAGATTATAAATATTTGTAATTTGCTATAATATAATCCTGATATAGTATTAAATTCTTAATTTTATGGAAAAAGAAAGAAGTTTTGTTATGGTTAAGCCAGATGGAGTTAAGCGTGGTTTAATAGATGAGATTATCAAGAGATTAGAAGATGCTGGGCTAACTATTGTGGCTAAAAAAGAAATGACAGCTAATCAGGATATAGTTTCTAAGCACTACCCTATCGATAACAGAGAATATGTGCTTGGTTTAGGCCATGTTGATACAAGCAATATGACAGATGAAGAAATTGAAGCAACTTATAACAAAAATAGAAGAATAATTGAAAGTTTGCACAAATATATCCAATCTGGTCCAGTTATGCCTATGATTGTGGAAGGTCCAGAAGGAACTGTTAAGAAGATAAGGGAGATAGCAGGTAAAACTAACCCAATTGACGCTGCTCCAGGGACAATCAGGGGTGATTTTGGTGAGGATTCTTATGCTGATGCAGATGCTGAGAACAGATCTGTGCGCAATATCATCCATGCTTCAGGTGAAGTTGATGAAGTTGAACCTGAAATTGCTATTTGGTTTCCGGAATTCTCTTAAGTGTCATTAGTGTCATTTATTTGGAAATTATTTTAGATCCTAAATCGAGTTCAGGATGACACCTGAGATCCCTCGACTTCGCTCGGGATGACAATTTGAACTCCTTTAGCGCGACTATTATGACAGGGGTGGTTTTGAGTTATCCACATAAATAACTTGACACTAATCCCCCATTGTTTGTAATATATATTGGCATTACTATGTATGGCAGTCAGTTTATTTGACCCAACATGCCATGTATGGATAAAATGCATCAACCTGGGAAGTCCATTGAAATATTAATTTGAGCATAATAGTGCAATTTGTCTAAATCCCTAGGCAAAAAGATTGCATTTATATAAAATGAAGCATTCTTAATTAAGATTTGCAATTACGAAGATTTGAATAAATATTTTTCGTAGGCGTGCGAGATATTAATTAAGAATTACTAGCTTTTGCCAAAAACGGATATTTTGCTGAGGAACAGTCTCGGCAGCCTATTTGTGGTATAAGCGAACAATGCCCGGGGTTTCAATCCCCGGGTTTTCTTATACAAAAATATCATAAATAGGCTAAATTTAGAGCAGATTTTGGGTTGATAGGGGGTGTTAACCCCCTATCAAAAAGTCTTTACCAAAGCCAACTCTAGGGTTGACATGGGGTATCAACCCCCGCTAAAAATGCCTTAAAGGGGCATTTAAAACACTCGTATTTAGACAGTTGTCTAAATATAGGGTTGATACCCCATGTTAGGTACCTAACCCCCCATGTTAACCCAAACCCAAATTTCGTGTTGTGCCATGTTAACCCTACCTTGATATGCCATGTGAACTACCTATTTATATATACATATATGCAGAGCGGTAAAATAAGCCTGAATGTTTAGCCATGTTAACCCAATTTGACATGGGTTGATACCCCATGTTAACCTAAAAGTAGAAAGGGTTGATATCCCATGTTAGGTACCTAACCCCCCATGTCAACCCAAACGAGCAAAATTTGCCAAATTTTTATATCATTACGAACAAAAGTTAACATGTTGTCAATAACTTGACCCCCCATGTCAACCCAACGGCAGAAAATAGCTCTGAGACATATTATTTAACTTGACCCCCCATGTTAACTGTTGACAAAGCGCAAGAAATGGTGCAAAAAGCAAAAGATAAAAAAACTACCACGAAAGTTCAAGTTCTTACGGTAGAAAATGAACCAAAAAAAAGAGGGGATACTTACAGTTTGTCTGAAGTAGCTCGTTATTTAAAAACTTCTGAAAACAGGATTCGTAATTGGGAAAAATCATATCATCAGGTTTTATCTAATCATAGGAATCAATATAATCATCGTGTTTTCACTGATACTGACGTAAAAGCACTAGAAAAAATTAAGTTTTTCCAAGATTCTGGTTTATATACAAAGCAGGGGATTTTAACCAGGTTAAATTCTAAAATTAAAGCAACTCCAACAGATAATGTTACAGGAGGGGATAAGGAGTACCGTCAAAAACTATTAATAGCTTTAAATACCTTAGCTACAGAGATTAAGGGGTTAAGAAGGGAGGTTAGAGAAGATCTTCAGGGTAATTTAAGAAATGAGATAGAACATCTAGCATTGTTACTATTTCCATCTAAGCAAGAAAAGAAACCTTGGTATAAATTCTGGGACAAATAATTGGTACCTTTAAAATAGAATAAAATTACTAGATTACACAAAAAAGAGGTGACGGAGCTATGCTCACAGAAATCGTTTTTAAAGTAGGTCCCCCATGCACTATGATGTTTCTAGGGGTCACTATAGCGTTGACAACTAAATTGATGATAGAAATAATCGAAGAAAGTCCAGGCGACAAATTCATCAAGTGGAGAAATCAGCTTATCTTAGCCGTGCTTTATTTTATGGCGTTTGAGCTATTAGCGATTCCTCTCTTCTCAACAACGCCTTCTTTCCGTTGGGTGGACGCAATCGGTTTATCTGTCGGGCTAATCATAGGAATGCGGATAAGGCACAATCTTTATATCTCATTGCTTCGCTCATTCCTAAAAAAAGTTTATCGTTCAGAGGGAAAGCCTGCTGAATGAAAAAGGCTCGTAAGAGTCTTTTTTTCTATATTTTTAATAGTTTGGCAAGTTGAAATAACCCCTTGTAAGCATAGGGAAATATGATATATTCGGATTGCTTATATAAGACAATTTATCAGATATGGTTCCAATTATAAAAAAGAAAACTAAAAAGTGGCATTGGACAGATTATTTTAAATCTAGCGATCTTAAATTAGATAAAAATCATCCTAAGCCAACTGTCTTTGTGGCCATGAGTGGGGGAGTCGATTCTTCAGTCACGGCCTATCTGTTGAAAGAACAGGGTTATCAGGTGGTGGGTATGTTTATGAAGAACTGGTCTTATCCCATCAAAAGCATCAAAGAATGTCCTCTATATCAGGATTATCTGGACATGGTTAGTGTTTGTAAATTTCTAGACATACCTTATCAGGTGGTGTCTTTCGAGAAAGAATATAAAAAACGAGTTATAGATGATTTTTTTAAGGATTACAGGGCTGGCAGAACCCCAAATCCAGATGTTTTATGCAATAGAGAAATAAAATTTGATTTGTTTCTTAAAGATGCAGTTAAAAAGGGTGCAGACCTGATAGCTACTGGCCATCATATTCGTTCTAGAAAAACTAAAGATGGAGTCTATCAGTTACTAAGAGGGAAAGACCCAATAAAAGACCAAACCTATTTTGTTTATCCAATTACTCAAGCCCAATTAAGCAAATCCTTATTTCCCATAGGAAATTATATTAAAGATGATATCAGAACTATAGCTGAAAAGATTAATTTACCTACAGCTACCAAAAGAGACAGTCAAGGGATTTGTTTTATTGGCAGAATCGATGCCAAAGTTTTCTTAAAAACTAGGTTAGACCAAAAGGTAGGGGATATTGTTGATAAAAATGGCAAGAAATTGGGTAAACACGAGGGTGCTTGGTTTTATACAATAGGCCAGAGAAGAATAGAAGGGCTTTCTGGCACAATTAAGCCTATGTATGTAATCTCCACAGACATAAAAAAGAATCTAGTTGTTGTAGGGGACGACAAAGATACTTACAGCAAGGTGGCTAGGTTAGAATCGTTACATCTGATAAACCCCAAAATGCCCAAAAAAGATTTAATTAATCAGAAGTTTAGAGTAAAATCTAGATATACACCAGAATTAAGCTCTGGAACATTGAAAAAAGATACCAAGGGTTATTATTTTATATTTAGTAAACCCGAAAGAGCTATAACCGTTGGCCAGTCATTGGTTTTGTATAAAAACCAGGTTTGCGTAGGTGGTGGGGTAATTGCTGGTTAATTAGCCCTAGAAGCTAATAATTATTGACATGGGCTGTTTTTGTATATATACTATCAATAATTGTTCTTGCTTTATACGAGGCAAAATAAAACAATACCTTTTCTTTATGTCAGTCTATCTGGTATTAGACCTAGTGATTAATATCATAGTTCTAACATTGAGATGTGATGTGCATAGAGAAAGAGGAGGACATTAAAATGTCGTACGAATAATACATAAAACCAATTATTAAGGGTGATGCTAGTGATCGTTGTAAGAGAGAAAACAACAATCATATGACGATAAAATGCTCAAACGTGTGCTTAACATGAAAATAGAAAAACTAAGTCATGCTGAGAGAAAAGAGCTTGTCAAAGAATATGAGGGTCTTGATTTGAATGGGTAGGCTTTTTAAGAAACCACACACAAGCAAAGCTTTTTATGCCTAGATAGTAACAGTTAGTTGTTATAATCGTTATTATGCTACACAATTCACTTAGATTATCCTTTGAGGTCGACACTGGATAATGCTAGAGAAGTTGGCTAGTTTGTGATTTGTTTATCAATGAAATCATTGTTCTAGGAGATTGATATGAACTTGGTTAAGGTGTTAATATAAACGGATTCGGTGGATCGCCAAAAAACACTGGCTGTGGATGTATTGTTGGTTTTCTTCTAATTGCAGGTTTTATTGCTGCTATTGTATGGTGGATAGGCTATGTCAAGGTTTAGAGTTAAGTATAGTATTTATACCATACATAATGTTTGGATATCCTCATTGGAGGATATCAAATGTCCAAGTAGATTTTTGTTATTGCTTGGCCAAAAAATTGCACGTAGCATTATCAACGCACGAAAAAAACAGGATTTCGATGAAGTCATCGACACCGCCATTGGAATCGAGAGAAATCAGCAAAATTTACTGAACGATCAATGTCCGTAAATTCTTTCCAACTGACTGATTAATTTGCTCCTTGTTAGAAACCCCGCCTAAATGGCGGGTTTTTACTATGCAAAACAGAGTTATTCTAAACGGCTCATGAGTGAGCTGTTTATTTTATGGTTGTTTTTTAGATCCCTCGACTCGCTTTGCTCGCTCGGGATGACAGAAGAGCTAGATTCTGGCCTGCCCATACCAGACTTGAGCGGCCGGGGAGTCGCTAAAGCTCCCCAGAATGACAAATGATGTCATAATGGGTTAGTATAATTTTATATTTGTAACAAATTGTAATAAATGGTGATATAGGTTATGGATAAATACATGGATCAAATAACTGAATCAGAAATCCAAGATTTAATTAAGCATATCCAAGCAGGAAAATCGGAATTATTTGGTCAAATTTTTGACATATTTGCCGATAGGATATTTAGATTTGCATATTTTAAAACAGGGGACAGAGAAATAGCTAAAGATCTTGTTTCCGAAGTGTTTTTAGGAGCTTTTCAGAGCATTAACAGATATAAACAACAATCTAATGCTAAGTTTTCTACTTGGTTGTTCTCGATAGCTTATAAAAAAGTAGTAAATTTCTATCGTCAACAGAAAATAAAGAAAAATATAAGCCTAGATAAGATTTCTAACACATTAATTGATGAATCAGAATCTAATCTAGAGAAAACTGACAAAAAGCTTCAGTATCAGACAGTTTTAAAATATTTAGCCAAATTACCAGAGAATTTACAAGAAATATTAATTTTAAAATTTGTAGAAGAGCTAGATTATGCCGAAATAGAACAAATTACTGGTCAAAAGCAGGGGAATATCAGAGTTTTATTGCATAGAGGTATAAAAAAGTTAAAAGAATTGTTAAAAAAAGATGAATATGAATTTTGATCAATCAGATAAAGATATTATAAAACTTTTTGAGGAAACAAAAGAAGAATTTTTGCTTACTAAAACAGAAAAAGCAGACCTAAAAACTAGTCTCGAGACATCTGTAACAAAACCAGATAACAAACGATATAATATATGGTCATATCAATTAAATTTTAAAGGAGTAATTATGCCACTTATACCTCTTATAATAGCTTTAGTTATAGCTATAGGAACAGGCACAATTGTTTCAGCAGATAATGCTAATCCAGGGGATGTTTTATATGGGTTAGATCAGTTTATGGAGAATTTTCAGGAAAAAATGCCTATGTCTCAATCGAGAAAGGCAAAATTTTTTGCTAGGTTAAGTGAAGAAAGAGCTATAGAAGTTCAAGAATTACA
>SDBS01001603.1_pt1 | contig 22997 bp, 24 predicted proteins | sample 2277091 | NCBI WGS metagenome assembly SDBS01 (sample SAMN10404972, study PRJNA504765) | marine sediment metagenome | isolation source: marine sediment core GS10_PC15, 163 cmbsf | place: Arctic Ocean: Southern Knipovich Ridge | collected 2010
CCGTCTCCAGTGGACATTAAGGTCCTTTAGAAAGGACAAGACAGCTTCTGCATCCTCCGCAAGGGTCTTGGCCAACTCTAGATCGTTTAGCCCTTTTCCGCCTTCAACAGGATCCTTATAGTGATTTTTCCAGTCATCGTCAGGGTCGCCCGGCAAACCCAGTTTGCACGCCGACTTGCTATTAACGGCATAGTCCCCAGGGATGCACTGGGTTGCGCCCGATTTACCAACCCGCCCTTTAGTAATAATGGTAACTTGCATACCAGCCTCAGCCGCGGCCAGTGCTGCTCGCGCGCCGGCACCTTCCGATCCGATTACTAATACATCCGTTTCCACTTGGGTTATTCTTTCCCTCATTTGGTCAACTCCTAATGATTTTAAGCTCCTACTCATTACCCTCGTGCTCAATAAGGCTATCTAGCTGGCCGCTTGCCCGACCCATGCCTTAAAAGACGCACACTCACGACGTTAGTCGTCGATTAGTTTTCATCCCGTTTGATACTCAATTGGATGAATCGAGCTTTCGTTTTTCCGCATGTTCACGGTCGCTTAATCTCTCCGAATAAAAGTGTTCGTCGACGTATTTTGAGATGATTAGCGAGAGAACCGGTGAATTTGTCCAGACGGATTCACAAGCATCATCCATTGGATAGGAGACAAGCACCTCCGACTGATCTCTGACCAATGCCATCCAGCGTCCTCCTGTTCGTGCCTTGATGCCATCAATGTCGAAGTGCTCGGCGACCTCACATCCCTCAAGTGTGATGGGGCCATATGCTAAGATCCTGACCTTAACCTTTCGATTACAGGCAGCACAGATCATCGGTTCAAGAAGTTTGAGGTCCCGACTGAAACCCGCTAAATAGATCGACGAATTTGCTTTTCCAATGACCTCCTCTGCTTTGGCGTATGCAGAGTCAGTTCCAGCAATATTCCAAATATAATTCAGGTCCTGAGCACCGAAGATTTCCTCCATATCGTCGAAGCTTTCGCTTAAATTCTTGATCGCCCTATCCTTGTTCTCGCGCAGATCCGCGATCAAATCTGCTGGTTCGATAGGAGTGATAAGCGGGACATCATCAGCGGTTTTTAGCACATAACTGCGCTCATAGAGCTTTTGCACAGCCTCGTAAATCTTTGGTGAAGGAACGCCGGATATCTTAGCAAGTTCATAGCGCGAAATTGGATTCTTTTTCAACAATGCGGTGTAAGCCCGCGCTTCGTATGTACTCAAGCCTAATTCGTTCAAGAGAGCAATGATATTGCTATCAACTTCGTCTCGAAGTTCCATTAGCCCTTCCTTTTTAAACAAACCTCGGATAACTCTTCCCATTGATGAAACTAGAAGAACGCATTGCGTCGGCACGGACAGAGTCTTGTCCTGAGCCCAGTTGCCTGGGTTTAGCAACAGTAAATGGTTTAATCCCCCGCATGCAAGCTATCTCTCACTCATTATCAGTGGAAGAATGACCAGACGATTCCCATCGCTCTTATCATGGCCAATATATCCCTGGTCAGAAAAACGAAGTTCTCTACCCAACGGGAGGCTCAGGAATGAAAGAGATTGATGAAGCTTTTCTGGCATATCGGTTGAATATCCAAGGCTACGCGCCGCATCTTCGATTTGTTCCGCCTCTGCAGCGACAGCGCTTACTGGCCGTTGTGTGATCAATCCTCCAATTTCCAATTGTGATTCAGCGATCACTTCCCCATTTGCCAAAACGACAATACCACCTCCCAAGAGTACAAGGTCGCTAGTGAGTCGACCAAGAGCGACATCCATGAGGTTGATACGTTCCTGGTATAAGAGAGAGCACGGTTTCCTATTCATCATAACCCTTTACCCTTCACTCATTGCAAACCAATGATTGCCCCTCATTTGTAGAGTCGTTCCCATTCAGAACTCGCTGAAGTTTCTTTTTTGTCATGGGCAGCTCTGTTACTCGCAACCCCACGGCATCGTAAAGAGCATTGGCGATGGCTGCCGCTACCGGTATGGTCGGGAGCTCGCCTATACCTTTGGCCCCATACGGACCAATCTCACCCGGCTTTTCAATCAACACACTTTCGATCGGGGGAACGTCCTTGCAGCGCGGCAGCTTATACTTGGATAGCTTGAGTGAGGCGGGAATTCCTGATTCATAGAGAAATTCTTCAGAGGTGGCAAAGCCCAAGCCCATAACCGCTCCGCTCTCGACCTGAACTCGCACATTTATTGGATGTATCGCAAACCCCACATCTTGAACCAGCTTCAATGCGCGAATCTTTAAATCCCCACTTCTGGGGTCAATCTCAACGTCCGCGGTTGCGCCCACGTAGCTCAAATCAACTGCTGATAATTTCGACACACCATCAGCAAGTAGATCGCCAGGCTTTGGCTGTTTCGAAGAGCCCTCCACCCTAATGCAACCACTCGCAGCACCGCGTCTTTTCGCAAGTATAGGTAGAGAAAGTCTCGAGCTAGAATCTTTGATTTGGATACATCCGCCCTGCCATGACAATAACTCGGGAGACAATTTCAAGATAAGCGCCGCCTCTTGAACCAATCGGCATCGAAACTCCCGAGCCCCCGCCATCACAGCCTGACCGACAATGATCGTAGCTCGTGAGCCCTCTGTTGAACACGAATCTAATTCATCATTCGTATCTATGGGAGCGATCTGAATCCGAGAGATATCGATGTCCAATTCTTCAGCTAGTAATTGTGAGAGGGTTGTATAAGCACCCTGTCCCATATCGATACACCCCAAACTCATCAGAACGGAACCATCCTGAAGTAATTCCAGCCGCACTCGAGCGATATTTTCATCGCCGCCACTATACCCGACACTCTTGAAGCATAAAGCCATCCCTGTTCCTCGGATGTATCCAGGAGACACGGGGTCGATGGCCGGCGTCCCGTCTGCCAAGGCAGCAAGGACCTCTCGAGTTGGGACTTCCCCTTCTAAGATTTGCCCACCAGGAAGGCGTGATCCATTCTCTAGTAGATTCCTCTCGCGAAATGCGGCGGGAGATAGACCAAGGCGCCTTGCCAGCTCATCCATGATGGCTTCATGTGCGAAAGCAACTTGCGGTACGCCAAAGCCTCTCTGCGCACCTGAGGGTACGTGATGGGTGCGATAAGCCCATCCGTTGATCAGAAGATTCGGGACATGATAAGGACCGGTTGCGGCTTGACAGGCCACGCGCAGTACAGGGATGCCCGAGGTCTCAAATGCTCCGGTATCGGAGACGATTTCGATGCCCATAGCACGCAGCTTGCCATCCGAAGTAGCCCCCGCCTTGTAATGCAGGACCATCGGATGTCTTTTCACCGCGGTTAGGAAAGTCTCCGCTCGGTCCATAACCAACTTGACGGGCCTCCCGAGCTTCTGCGCTACCAATGCGATGTAAATATGCACTGATGCCTCGACTTTGCCTCCAAATCCGCCTCCGCATTCCGTCTGAATGATGCGGATTGAGGAGATAGGGAGCCCCAGAGCTGCCGCAACCTGGCGACGCATGCCGTAAGGATATTGACACGCTGCATAAATCGTCACGACTCCGGTATTGTCAACCTCTGCCACACCGGCAGGCGGTTCAAGAAACAATGGATCCGTTCTTTGGGTTCTGAAGGACTCCTCGACGATCTCAGAACACATAGAAAATCCGCTCTCTAGATCTCCTTCACGTATCTCGACCTGTTGGATCAGATAACTCTTATCCGCGTTCGTTCGGGCTTCTTCCAAAGTGAGCACCGGTGGCAAGACCTGGTAGTCTACGACAACGTCCTGTATCGCCTTCTTGGCGATTTCAGCAGTTTCTGCGGCTATCACTGCGATAGGCTGCCCAAAGTAGTCAATGGTATCCTTTGAAAGGATGGGCTGATCGGTCAAGTTCTTTCCAAAAGCATTAACCCCCTCGATATCGTCCGCTGTCAGGACCGCCAGAACACCCTTTCTTCCAAGTGCCTTGCTTGCATTAAAAGATATAATCCTAGCATGAGGGTGAATGCTTCGGACCAGCGCGGCATGAATCATTCCAGGGAATGAAAGATCTGCTGCGTAGATACTCCGTCCATCTGATTTTTCCAAGCCATCTACTTTGACTACGCTTTTCCCAATGGTTTTAAATGAGCGGGAAGAGCTCGAGCTTGCAATCAGCTGTTCCGCGGGCATGCCAGAGCACCTTTGGATGGCACGGATGATTGGTAAATATCCTGTACATCGGCAGAGAACCGGTTGTATCGTCCGGCGTATCCGGGCTTCGGAAGGTTGATGACACTGACGCAATAAAGCGATCGACCTTAATAGCATACCCGGCGTGCAGAACCCGCATCCTACTGCCCCCTCCTGTAAGAACGATTCTTGCAGAGCTTTGAATAGATCGTCTTCGACGATGCCTTCGATTGTTGTGATGTTCTTATTATCGAGTTCACTTACCCGAAGTTTACACGCTTGCCGCGGTTGCCCATTAACCAGGATCGTGCATGATCCGCACACGCCCTCGTCACATCCCCTTTTCGTTCCTGTAAGGCTCAGACGTTCTCTCAAGGTATACAGCAGAGTCTCCGTCTGGCGAGCTTTGATATAGTGGATGCGACCATTAATCGTGAGAGAAATGGAGTTCTCGCTTTGAATAACTTCTGTGTGATTAGGGTTGTCTCTTGTCTTAGGCAAGATCACCTTCTAATCGATCTATGCGCTTAGCAAAGATAAACAAGCGCCAAGTATCGAGATGATATTTACCCTACTATGAAAGGCTCTTCGTATTCGATGGCTTCACAGCTATCACTGTGAAGATAAATACGCTCTCGCTTTCTGTAGGTCACGCCGAGATCGCGAGGAGCCCGGACCGACTTCCTGCGGATGGCAAGCGCCACAATTGCTACCACATAGGGAAGTGCAAGCAGCAATTCATAGGGGATCGCGGATTGCCCCTGCACCTGGAATTGAAGCATATCCGTAACGCCGAAGAGAAGCGCAGCCAATACGACACCCCAAGGTCTCCAACCCCCGACAATAACGATCGCAATGGCGATCCATCCGCGGCCAGCAGTTACACCAGGTGCAAAGAATTTAAGCTGTTCAACCGACAAAACAGCTCCCGCAAGACCCGCTAGAGCGCACCCGAGTAACAGGGCTAAATATATGTACACTACTCTAGTAGTCACTATGGTCATAGTATAGCTCTTTTTGAGCCTGGATTCAACTCTCATGTGCAACTTGGAAAAAGGAAAGTAAAATTCGTTGCGCACCGATTAGCACTTTGAAAGTACTTGATTCTATGTCTCTCGGTGTGAAGATTGATTGTAACGGAGAAACTCGAGGCTCGTTGGGTTTCGAGACATCGAGGAGCGTTAGCCCAACCTGGGAAGAACAGCCTGCCGGTCAAGGCCTCCTTTTTGGGAGCTAAACTCTTAACCTGAAGGTCAGAGGTTCGAATCCTCTCCCCGCTACCCAATATATTTGGAATTATATTACTCACATGGTTCAGAGCCATGTGGACAAATTTCTACGGAATAGGCCTCAAGGATGTGTGATTTGTCAAACGCGTGAGCGGTTTTTGCGAGGATCCGTGAGGGCTACGGTTCAACCGAAGTTTATGTGCCCACGTAGTTGTCGGTCATAGCCCGACAACAGACTCATCTGAAGCAATTAGTCTGCAATTTCATAAATAGCATTTCCGCTGTTGGCACTCCAATTTCAAATGCTATATTCTCTTCAAATGATGCATCTATCCAATTCATGTCCAGCTTTTCCTGATCTTTCGTGGGAATTTAATTCTAATTGCCAAGCTTCTCGCCGACATTCAATTTGAGGTCGCAGGTTATCAAACCATCACTACTACCGCATAGTCAATCACAGTTATCAGCCATAGAATAATCGAGGGCTCTATGAAAACAGACCGATGGACGGGTGAACTAATGGAAAAACTCCAAGGGTGGATTGAAAGGGCCGCCAAAGTTGAAACTCCAGCTGAAGCTGACCAGGTCAACCTAAATTTTCGGACGAACTGAAGGCCGGCGCTTTCCCGGGTGCCATGCTCAGAGCCCACCGGGTGAAGGACATCCATCCTGTAAAAGCATCCCCAGAAGATCCGATCAGAAGCGAGGTGTACATAGAATTAATCGATGAAGGAATCCGATTAAGTGCATTCTATGGGAACGGTGGGGAACTTATCGGATGGTCCTACTTTGATCGAGGAGACATACCCATATGGGAAATCAGAAAGCACATAGGGAATTGGAAAAGGTCTATCCCCCGTGGTCGTCCCCGGAAGGATTTCCCATCAGCGCTAAATGATGCCGAGATCTATGACCTAATTATTAGCCGCGATTCCTGGCTAACACCTCTCCTGAGTTCTACTGGGGGTAGAAGGGCTACTATAAGGGAGGCGATTGATAACATCGTGTTTATGTGCATAGATGCATGTCTGGCACAGGCCGACATAGTCCGTCTATAGTTGTCCTTAGACGCGTCTGCATTTCCGGTAAATCGTATCCCTATACTATCTGATTACTATAAATAATCAGATACTATTTTAGCATGTTTATTAGTACCCGTTAAGTACGTTCTCTCTCGATCCGACCAAATGGAACAGTGAGCCTTGTCGCGTCCACCGTAAGCATTACTGCAAAGTAAAATCACGAGAATAAATGGAGCCGGTTAATTCTAATGACCGCAATATTAACCCCCTCGGCGTGATGGTTTTATCATTCGGAACTCCTCAAAATAATTGTATTTATATTGTTCCTTGCTGTTTCATGTGGACAAGTTGCATTCAAGCTGTCCGGCGATGATGTAGGCGCTGGTGACGAGAGTGGGTTGGTTCGGTATCCGCGTGCACATGTTTTGGCAGCCTGTATGACTCTGTTTGAATTGAATTATGGCTTCTGATTTTGCTCATTTATCGGAAGCATAGAATGACACTACCAACCATCCATCCCCCGAAAGGAGGTAGTAATATATATGGTTTGTTGATTCTTAACTTTAAATAGGTGGGGATAAGACAAACAAGTAAGGGGGGGGATTATAGCAGTCGCGGAATTGAGCCTCAATTGATTGATGCGCATAGCATACATCTACAAATCTTGTTCGCTTTTTTTAGTCCCCTAGATCCCCCTGAGGAAAATCCCCGGCGGGGGTCTTCTGTTTTCCTGTCCTTCGGTTCCTGCTTTAGGTCCCAGGTTCCTATCGGGAGCTCCTGGTTTCCTGTTCAGGGTTCCTGTCAGGGGGTTCTGAGTTTCTGATCAGGGTTCTGTACCGGAGCCTGGTGGCCCTGGGTTGGGCCTGGTTTTATGTGTAATTTCCTGGTTTCAGGTCCTGTCAGGCACAGGGCAGGAGTCGGGTCAGGGGTTTCAGGGTCCTGAGGGTTTCCCTGGGGGGGCTATTGTTTTTCCTATTGCCCTCCCCCGAATAGTCCTGTAAGCTAGGTGCGAAAGAACTCAGCTTGGTGTCGGGGGAATCCATCCACCTTCATTATTACCTGCAAGCCCGGCCTCGATTGATGGTCGGGTTTCTTGTTTTCATAAATGTTGCGGAACTTGCGGCATTATGGCTTATGGGCATCGGTGCCGTAGTAACTGCTGGAACGATGGTATAGAAGAACATTTCCGTTTGGTCATATATTATGCGGTTTAATTTCTTATATAGCACATCTCTCGCAAGGAGTGGACCAATCCAATCCGACCATTCTAGTAAGGAGATAAATCATGGACGACACCAGGCTACCTATTCGTGTAATTATTGCTGATTTCGATATGCCCTTTGGTTCCTTGATAGGTTTTATGATAAAGGTCGCACTCGCCTCCATTCCTGCGACAATAATCCTATCCGTCGTTGGTTTTATCATTTTCTTTGTGTTTTCAGCACTTCTTGCGGGTTGCGGCCTCGCATTGGGTGGGTATTAATACCTGAACCTATACAACAACAAAACCTAACAACTCGCTGGAGCGGACACAGATTCAGCGGGCTATCATGGTCGGAGTAGAGATGCTGCGCCGCTCAGCTCGCAGCCGGTTATACGGCCTACTATGGAGGGAAAAGAAGTGATCCAAACAAAATGCTGCTGGCACAATTTAATTGCTTTGACCATTTCTACTATGCTGTTAGTAGGATGTAGCGGAGCATCACAAGACCAGGCTGATGTGGCAAATATTGCTACTGATAGCTATATCTCGCCTACAGAAACACTCGTCCCCCCAACGGCAACGGTCGTACCTCCAACTGCAACTCCAACACCAATTCCTCCTACACTTACCCCTACAAGCATCCCCGCAGATCAAGGTCCAATAACCTGTGGAGAGTATGAATTTCAATTGAACAATTCGTCGATTTTGGAGGGTTATTCAGTCTCGGTTGATGCGAGGATTTTCGAGGGGTCTGGAGACACTATTTTTATGCCAATAGAGCCTGAGCTGAATGCCAGAACTCTAATTATTGATTTACAGTTGATATCCAGTAATCGAGAGGGTTTTTATGATTATGGGTTTCATGTAATGAACGAAGACGGTGAATTATTTGAAATAGAAACGATCTTGGCTTATGAAACAATAATTAGGTGGATTATTCCTAACCTGACTCCTTCAATTAGCTTCGTTGTTCTCTGCCCAAATGGGGAGACAATTGACTTGACTCCTATCATGGGGGATGCATAGTAACAAGTTGTTAATCAATGCTGAAAACTGATTGGGCTATTATGCAGAGATCATTGATGGGAATCTATTTTTAAAGCCGTATAACCACTCACTGGAGGCGACCGGGGATGTTGCGCGAAAATCCAACCAACTTGCATATTGTAGGTGCCGTCGAAATTGCTCTTGGATATTACGATACTTCACCTATCTGAAATGCCAGAAGGAGGTTGATCGTGGTTGGACTTTTCCGTAAACCCAGGCTTGAGCAGGGATCACCTCAGTGGAATGATTTATTCAAAAACCTGGAGGCTTTCAGCCGGGACCTCTGGGCGTACCTCATTGAAATCGACGAAGGGGATTGGGACGAACCGAAGGTTAAATCTCGCGTAGACCAGGCTCGCCAAGATATCAAGCGGGCCCAGATTTCATGGCCGGCTGGCAAGTCCATCCTGCGAAAGTTGTTGGGCTGGTTCGACAAATCAGTCCAGGTGCGCGAGCAGGAGCACGCCATGGTTCTGAGTGCCTCTCTAAACCGGGTTCCAGATCTCTCGAAAAGCCTTCGCCGCAGCGCTCAATGGCAAAAAGCAATGGCCGAGACAGAAAGAGCGCTGATCAAGACCGGCGAGGAGATGCTCACTTGTTGTGATGAAGTCAAGAAGTGGACTGGGATCGACTTAAGGACAATGCTTGAGACCCCCCAGATTCCCGGCGAATAATCCATTCGTTTCCCTACTTTACACCCGCCTCGCAAGGGTCGGGGGTTTTCTTTTCTCAGACTGACCCCCAATGAGGTTGGAGACCACCATTAATCACCGGCGTCACGTTGCTCAGCAGCAAGCCAATGTCCTCAACGGTTAGGGGGTGCTTGTTTGTACTATTGAAGCTAATCGGAGATTTCGATATTATGTATGTGCTTTTCTGAACAATTGAATGTCGGGGCTACAAAACTGCCCTTACTGTTAACGAATGCCCAACTACAGAAGTTAATTTTCAACTTCCAACAATTCAGGGGAGGGACTACGATGAAGAAATTGCTTATTGTCCTACTAGCAATCCTGCTAACCGGATGTACGATTAAAGAACAGGTGATCGTGGTGGTCACAGCAACGTCGCCACCAGAAAGTGGCATTTCCCCATCCCCAACCAACATAAATATCCCAATACCGACAAACACACCGAATCCGACACCCACGCCTAGACCACGTTGGAATCCAGTCGAAATTGGTGAAATTGAGGAAGCCCTAAGAGATGCAGGCTATAGACGATACCCCCTCACAAATGATGATGGGGTAAGTGGCTTTGACTGGATTAAGGAAAGTGCGTACGAGTCTTTTTATACATGGGAAAATCACAGTTTTGAGCTGCAAGTCCTTCACGACACATCCCAAGTTGTTAGATTGAAGCAATTGGAAGAAAAATTCAAGATGCTTGATAGGGTTCTACCAAGTGGGTTTATGGCTCAACTACGCCAGGAGAATGAAGCTTACAACAAGTCCGTACGCTCGAGTGTGTCTGGAGAACCGGACCAAAAATTCGCTTATGGCGGTGAGTGGCAGACAGTTTGGGCTCAGTATTACACAGAACAGACTGCCATTGGTGGCTACACTGTCTGGTTCTCAGTGTGGTGGTGGCAATCAACTTGCCAACCCGGATATTATTGTTGGTACGATGACTTCCCTGGGCTTGAGTTTGAGGGAGATTCTTCGTTTACCTTTTATTCGATTTATTTAGAACCAATTGACCCAGATCTAATATCTGAACAGAGTTCCTAAGGTACTGATTTAAATGCCTGGCTACCTTTCGTTGGAAGCGACCGGGGATGCAGCACCCACCGGCAGAAAAATTGTATTATGGGGTAGGGTGAAATCATAGCGGTTGGGAATACTACAGCCGGTCAGCTCAAACCCGTTATTGAGAAAGTAGCAAAACTTTCTCTTGCACCTAACCTCCTTGCGCCTCTATCATCCTCCAGTAATCAAGGAAGGCATTGGTTGGATAATCAGGTATCGGAAGGTCTAAGTCCTTGAAAACCTTACGAACTTGACCAATGCAAATTGACTCCAGTTGTAGTAGTATGTCCAACCATCTTGAGCCGGTAAATAGTCAACAACATTAACAAGACTAATAGGATCGTTTCACGATTAGATTTGATGATTGATCATAGAGATGGACTGTATCCCCGCCATTATTCCAAACAGCACTCCCGCTCTTACACCAGTAGAGATCCGTCGCAGTATTGGTTCCGCACCCTGTACGGACCTTCACGCTGGATTGGGAAGAAAGTGTGAAGGTGGGAAATGTAAAGGTCCAACCAAACTCATCGACAACCTTCCATCCTGTCATATTAACCGAATTAGAGCCTCGATTTGTTATGCAAGCATACTCTTCTTCTTTAGTGTAGTTATCATCACCCGGCGAATTAAATTGGGAGCAGGTCAGGTCAACAATTATGTTTATAACTGGTGCAGATGGTTCGGGGGTAGGTGTAAAAAGGATCGTCTCCCACATCCCAACCTCAGCTTCTTTTGCTTCTGTTTCTAGTTTATTGAGTAACTCCTGGTGTTTTATATCGGGTGGGTATGCTTTTGAGAAAGCCACCCCTATGGCCACCAATGCACCGTTGACAAAGGTCTCATTGGGAAGATAAACATACCGAAGCAACCTGCCGAAGTTATCAACTTCGGAAATATCCCTTTCAAGGTACACGACATCACCAATTTGAAGCAGGGAGCGATTGGCCTGGTCACTCTCCTCAAAGTAAGGTTGCCCTACCTCAGGTGTGTCGATTCCTATGTATCTGAGCCGATACGTAGCACCATCAATCTCTACCTCAATCGTATCTCCGTCGATGAGTCCAACCACAGTTGCTTCTTCCATCCCCTCATAAAATGGGGTAACCGAGGGCAAAGGTGAAGGTGTGAAAGATGGTTCGAGTGTCGCGCTTGGCTCTGGGGTGAAGGTATTTGTGGATGTTGGTTGAGAAGCGGGCTCAGCTTCCAAAACAATGTCGATGTCTTCTTGACTCTCGGCTACGACTTGACTAGTAGTCTCAGGTACTTCCTTAGGGAAGAAAAGCGCTCCTGCTCCTACACAAAGCAACGGTGAAATGATCGCCAAGGCGACGGGGATCATCATATAGTTTGTTGAGCGTGCCTCCTGGATAATCGTTGGAATAAGATCAATTCCCTCCAAATCCGGATGCCCCGAAGGTATTGAGGCGTCCAATCCCCACCCCCTGATAAGCCATCCATATAATATAAAGGCCCCAAGAAGACCGGTGAACAGCAGATAAATCAAGGTCTCTGATCTTACCGTGTCTCCAAATATGACCCAGAATATAAAGGATAGGGGAAGTAGGTATAGGATGGTCGATGCCGCCAGGGTTCCAGGTCCAGAATCACCTAATCCAGGCAGTTTGGATAATCTCTGTGAATAACCTCGTTGGTTCTGAAGCCACAATCGGTATGTTGGGCTTGTATATGCAAGTGTTGCCCCTAGAACTGCAAACGCAAAGCCAAATATTGATAATGTTGTGGATACTAGAACTAATACGAGTAAGCCACCAATAACAAAAGCCATGGCGACTAAACATCCTCTCCACCATGGTCTTTTTGTGCTCATGTAACTCCTCCCTAATGAGATAGTTTATTATTAAATTGCCGGAATAACAATTCGTATAAACATGTCCGAATTAGGATTGTAGAAGCTGCAATTGCAAATTAACACCCTCAACTCGAGGGGGGCGAGCTGAGGGTGTAGTGGGAGATATTATCTATCCCCCATTATATTGATTATATAACGAAATCAATGTTTAGAGTTTCCGCTTATTCCTGTTAGCGGAAACTCAAATTTCCCCTAAATGTGCGAGTCGGATATCCCTCAAAGGAAGATTAGAGCACTTGCTTGCGGAGTAAGGGGCCACAGGTTCGAGTCCTGTCGGGGGCGCTGACAACAGCATAAGGCGTAGGCTAGTTTATCAAAAAAAACGCTCTATTTATCCTTGATAAATTGGTCAACGCCGATCACCGCGGATGCGATTGCGCTGGCCCAAAAGGAGGTGCAACCGTGTCCGCTCTGCATTTGAAACCCCATTTTGAGCACTTTATTCGAGACGCTTTCTTCGATTTCAAACTATCGAGGGAGGCCATGAATTGCACGCCCTCTACACTGGAGTTCTATGACTTCACAACAGGCAAGTGGGTCGAGTGGCTTGTGCAAGAAGGCGTCACTGACCCCGCCGCCCTTCGATCCGTACACGTCCGCGCCTACCTTGCTCACTTACGCAAAAGGGACCTGAAAGCCTCGACCCTTAATGGTCACGCCCGCGCAATTAAAACTTTCACCCGTTTCCTCCACGCCGAAGATTACATGAAGGATCCTATTAGGGTCGAGATGCCGAAGATCCCCGACACGCGGCCCCTCGTTCTCACCGCCGAGCAGCTCGACAAAGTTGTGGACAAGGGATGCGGGACACCGCGCGATCGGGCGCTCATTCTTGTGCTTGCCGATACCGGCTTGCGCCGAGCAGAGGCCTGCGCTCTCAAATGGGGTCGGGTCGATCTTAAGAGAGGCTTGATTAACGTCCGAAATGGGAAGGGAGGCAAGGATCGCTCAGTCATGATCGGAGCAAAGTCGCGCCGAAGTCTTCTCCGGTATTCGCGCACAGTTCCCAATAACGCCACCGACCCCGTCTTTCCGTCGAAGCGAACAGGCGACCATCTGACCGGTCAGGGAATGCGGAACTGGGTCCGCAGAATTAGCAAAAAGTCCGGGATCAAGGTGACTCCTCACGCCCTGCGGCGAACCTTTGCTACTCTTTCCCTACGCGCTGGGATGAATCCACTCCATCTACAGGCGCTTATGGGGCATAGCACACTGGAGATGACCCGGCGCTACGTGCAGATTGTGGATGACGACTTGAGGCAGGCACACAAGAAGCACGGCCCTGTAGATCAGTGGCTCAGCTAGATTGCGGTATAGATCAGTTTGGTCTCAAGCCGAACTTTCGGTGGACTGTCAACCGTGGTAGATTATCAAGGGCAATTTCAAATGTCGACTGACTTTGAGCATAACCACATATCTCGCAACCGGTAGAACTTATGCTATCGAGGCAACTGGTGCCATGAGTGAACCGATTGGTCTGTCCATGTTTAGTATATGAAACTACATGGATTGTCTCCATTCAATAATAGTCACGCTGCCAGCCTTAATTCAAGAACGGGGGTAATCGGATGTCAAAGAAGCGGAAAAGCCGTAAGCAAGAGCCGGTATTATCATTTAGGCAAGCGATCCTTCTTGGATTGATTCCGGCTCTTCTCACAGGAGCTCTAACTATTGTTGGAATAGTTATCGGTGAAAACAGGGAAGATGATCGATTTATACTTGAGGTTGGGTTTACACAAACAGCGGAAATCCGCAACACCGAATCTGCTCAGTCGCTTGCTCCTGGTTCACCAGAACCCCAGTTCACACCTGAGCTTCCACCCACGATAACTCCATTTCCACCGGAACCCTCCGGAGATGAATCCCCTGAGAAGGCTTTGATTCGTTATTATGAGTTAATAAATCAAGGTGAGTACTTAACTGCTTGGAATTCACTATCCGATAATTTCCAATTTAGATTCAATGACAATGACTATCCTGCGTTTGAGGCTTTCTGGAAAAGCGCGGGAATGGTGAGCGTTGTGGAAGTTGTGCCAGAAGATAAGCCTACTGATTTTAAGGCTGTTCTACTTGTGAGTTTATATTGGGAGGCAGATCGTCGAGTTCGTAGTAACCGATTTATACTGATATTTGACATAAACCGCGAAGCTTGGGAAATCGATGAAGTAGGCCCTGTTGATTAGAGGCAGCATAACGTCTCGTTGTAGCAGATCTCGCGCGAGGCGCGAAAATCAGGTGGAATAGCCTTGCGGGGCTGCTCAGTTCGAGGCTGTTAGGCAGATTTATAAGGGAAGTATAGATTGCGCCACAAATGTGACATGACCTTATATATCGAAACCATTGATGAGCCAGTCCGCTTCACAACAATTGTTGAAGAGGATGATTGGACCTTACTTGAGAGCTTCATATCTTACGCAGAGGATTTATTAAGTTCACAACTTGTCCAAAATGGAATGCCAGCATCATTGAAAATAGGTTGGCGACAAGGTGAGCCGATGATAGTGGAATCCACTCTGCCTCCTAAGGAGGTCTTTTTAGCATTCTTGCATCTGTTACGACCTATCTACCTTCAATCTGAGGCAACGAACTTCTATAGGATTTGCAGTCTCCTTTCCAAGAATTTTGAGGATCAGCATTTTAGAAGAATGATCTCAGATCTTCGGGATCTTTATTCGGGAAAATTCCTGCAATCAATGTTCCAGATTTCATCCAATAATGTCGCTATCAATTCCGACAAGACATTAAATGATTGGCTAAATTCATATGAATATCACCGGGACACAGATAAACGTGATCGCATTGATGCACTGCATGAAATGTTTCCGCTAGATGCCTCAAAGGTTATTTTTCTTTCTCTCCTAACCGAGAAAGTTAAAGCAATCGCTGGGTTAGCTTCAATCGTCAATCTTGTCTTAGGCAAACAAAAAAGCCTTTCTACGAAGATAAGTAGTATAGGGTCATCAGAATCTAAAGGGTAGTGGTTTCAGAATCTGCCTAACGGCTCGCCGAAGCGGACCCCGCGAGAGGCGCGAAAATCAGGTGGGGGGAATCTTGCGGGGCCGCTAAGCTCGAGGCTGTTCTGCGGCTATAGCTAGCAGGTAATCACTTCATTAGGGGAATCTACAATGCCCGAAATGAGATATCTTAATGCGAAGGATAAATTTCTTAGGTACGCTTGGAGTGTTTTTGCTAGTTATTTTGAATCACCAGCCTCATTCGAGGAGCAATTCGAATGGATCCAAGAGGACGAATCTAAGAATTTGTTCCTGAAGCTTGCTTCGTTCTATAAGTTCTTAGTACGGGATGGAAATTTCGTCATCGAACTCGATGGGCAGGTCCAGGACGATGACACATTTGACGAGACTTACAAGTTTATTGCAATCATTGCACTAATTGAGGCCTTATACGAGCACGAAAGGTATCTGGATTTCTTCCAATGGCTTAGCATGCGTGAACGACGAGATGATGTGTTTCCGATTGATGACTTAAACAAGCTGGACCGCCTCTATCGCGAATACAAGGTTGAGCACGGTGCGACAAAGAAAACCGAGAAGTTTTTTGAGGTTCTCGATCCAGGGACGAAGAAAATCATTGAATCAACTATTACGGTGGATGGGGAATCAAAGCCCGCAGAGGTGTTAGCAAAGCTTCTCTATGGGATTCGGTCAGAGTTTGTTCATCGAGCCAGGCTGGTCCTCGAATTAACCAAAGGAACGCTTATCTCAGTGAGAGGCGAGCAGGTCATAGTCAGCGATTTCTCGCTCCGAGATCTCAGTGCTATCTTTGAGCAGGGATTGCTGCAGCACTTCAATTTTGTGCCTTATAGAAAGTGATGCTCGAAAGTAATCTAGCCGCAGAACATCTCGCTGGAGCGGACCCCGCGCGAGGCGTGAATTGGAATTTAGCCTGGTACTTCGGCACCGGGCTTTTTCATTTAACCGCGAGCACAAGCTCGGAGAGCAAGTGCTCTTATAAATCAGTCAGGGGGTTTAAAGCCACACGTGTGGCAAACAAAAATAGCGGAATAAAGCGCCCATCCGCCATTTCCTCCCCCTAAATGCATGGGGAGCGCCGGTAGGCATAGCACTAGAAGGCAGTAGAAATGCGGCGTGTGAAACGAAATGTTTATTCAAGGTGAAAGATATCACCGTACGCGCACAGGGCGCTTCTGGGGACGCTAGAAAATTTCTGCGCACGGGGCCGCGAATGTGCTAGATGTCAAAAGTACTACTAGTTACCTCTAACCCTGAATATAGGACATAAAATGGCTGTACCCCCGGTCGCCTCCAGTGAGACGTTAGCCGGTGCGAGAAAATTGGGCTTCAAGTTGTTCGAGTAGTGTAATATGTTCGTCCGAATGTAGAGGTGCCTTCGAATAAAAAACCTGATCTGAGATGGGATAGCCAGGTCGAGGCCCAAAGACAAAGTCCTTTGGATTAATTGTGATACGCAAATCATCGAGCCTTGGATCGGTTATTGTGTAGGTCACGAGGAATGAAAACTGGGCAATCCTCGCATCTGGGTCGGCATATGGTTGTTTGGCAGCTGGAATGAGTTGTTCTTGTACAAAAGACATCCAGTCGGGCAGGATTAGGGCCTCTGCAGAGATTTCGAGACGCGAAACCAATTCGGTTTCTTCTGATGTCAGGATTGGTATCAGTAGGTCGTCATTTGGTTCATCACATCTGGCTATTAGAAATTCCCTCAGAATAGAATAGATCTCATCCGCATCAGCTGATGTTCCCTCAATATCGAGTAGGATTCTGCGTTCCTCAATCACTAACCTCATAATCGGAATAGCAGCCTCGCTCCTTCTGAAGAGGCCGGAAGCTAGCTCTACAACCGGGCGTCCCGTAGGGTCTTGGCCGACGCCTGCCTTGCCAAACTCAAATAGTGATGCTTGGTCTTCAAGAGTAGATTTTGCTACAAGCCGCGCAAAGGGAATTTCATCAAATTTCAGTAGTATGACCCGATGGGTTGTGGTTCGTTTGATTTCCATTTTTCCTCGCCTAATTTGTTGTCATGAAGGCATTGGAGGCTGAACCAGTTTTAGCGTCTATTATCTGAGTTTCCTTATCCGCCGTGGCAACTATTCTAACTTGACCGAACGTCTGTGCTGTTCCGGAAGAGGTGTAGCCGAGAATAGAAGATGGTCTTCCTATTCCAGTTCCAGCAGTGAATAATTGGTCAGCCAGTGAGTAATCAGTGGTAGAGACCTCAATGTTGTACCTGACCCTTGGTGGTTTCTCTGACATGGATGGCGTTAGGTGTAGCCAGACTCCAAGCGCACTTGTGTATTCAGAGATCTTGCTAATAGTGTGTGATCCATAATTCTCATTTTCAAAACGAGATACATTTGATTGCTTCCAATTGAGCCTCTCGGCCAGCTGAGCTTGAGTCAGTTTGGCTGCTATTCGGAGTTGTGCCAGGAGTGGGCTTATGTTATCAAGCAGTATTGGCTTTTGCAGATGCCCCTCAACCGCAATAGAAAGTGGCAACTCTTTAATGCACAAGTACTCATGAATCTGATGGCGCAACTCTTTCAATTCGGTTTCAAGTGGCTCCAAAAAAAACGATAGTAACTCGCCTTTCATCTCTTGGCGGAGAGTCGAGATTTCCTCATCCAATTCGGAAATGCGTTTCCTGGTTCTCTCTAGTTGAAGATCGCTCTTAATCATTTTGACTTCTCCACAAAAATGATCCCTTTTGGATATCCGTCTCTGTCCGTTCTCCAATAACTGATCATGTTTCGAAGACCTGTAGAGCCTTCTAGGTACCAAAAAACATGGATATCTTTATAGCGAAGTTTGATAGTTTCGAGTTGCTTGATGGCAGCAATATAGATCGGTGGCTTTGAGGGCAACACAATTGCTACATCCACATCATTTGGAGCTGGCTTCATTGTGATATAGCTTCCGTTGATATACAAGCCAAGAATGAATGGTTCGATTTCCCTGTGGAACAAGTTAAGACTATTCGACCGGTGAAGTCTAGAGCCATAGCCGGGTTTTGAAAATTGATCGAGAACATCTTGGATTGAGCAATTATGGATTCCTGGCCTAAGGGTTCCTCTCGATTTGAATTTTAAGCTCATACGAGCATCCAATGAGGCATTGAAATTGTGGGGTTCATTAACCTTAGGTACCCAGAAGGATATATCAATATTGATATGTTGTCAACTAGAACAAACGGCCTACTTGAAAGCCACAAGAACTAAAGCTCAAAAACGGAATAAGGCGATAGTAGTGATAAAAAGCCGGTTAACTATTGTTGAATGGGGACCACTCATATAGCAGGATACTGTAATCGATGATCCGTGTCTGTCCCCACTGAACATTAGATAAGCCCGACATCTTGTGAAGTCGGGCTTTTTTCGATAAGTATGCCTAGCTCCCCACTACGCCAAGGTCTTTTAACTTATCTCCATTGTACATTAAATCGTGCAACAGACTCCAATATAACAACCCTATCGAGCAGAAAGCTTAATTATTTGCCTGGATAAATTGCCTTTAAGCACAATTAGAGGCAGTTGTAAATTGCTACAGGGTGATATTTACTAAGTGAATAGCTCTTACCTAAATAAGAGGTTTCGAAATTCCCATGTGATATTGGTTGTGAGAAAAGGGGTTCTTTTCAAGAAGGGCTTACATGGTCAAGATATGTTTCCAAGACAACACGCCTCTCTAACGGGAGCCTGACATCTCATCCTTAGCAATCGGAGGCCAGTAAACAAGCATCAGGGATGGTTAACCGCGGGGAACATCGGGGACCTCGGGATCATCGAACTGTTGTTGGCGAGTCCTCAACTCTCTTAGCACTTCTATCGCTTCATGTATTTGTTGTCTATGCTGGTATAAATCCGTTTCTGGAAGCAGGCGAGCATGTGGCTGTCCATTCTCCAACTTTAAGGTGGCAATATGAATCGGAGAGTTAACACCACCAGGATTAATTTTCACAGCATGATCAAGCGTCCAGGTGGCAGCAAATACTCACTCATGTAGATTTGGTATCCCACCTTCCCAAACGACTACGCTAATAAATCCCAGAAATGGGTCAGTAATTGGCTGAGCACTTCCCATCGAACAGTACCAAATTCCCTTGGCTTCTTTCAGTTCAGGTTGGAAACTTGGTACATCTAGCTCGCAGAGATGAAAGCTTCCGCCCGCTGGATAAGCTACTAAGGCTCCATAGGCTCCTTTTGGGGCTCCCGTTTGGATAAAATCTTGTTGCCCTGCAGCAGATAAGGTCTTGCCAATCTCAATTTCATTAGTATTAAATCCACCATTGGAGAAGCAATTGCTAACTACTGCGCAGAACCTCTGGTCCATTCCTCCAGAACCAGTACCCACAACGATAATCTGGTCACCGACTACTTCAATTTTTCTTATAGGCTGCTCAATGGTTTTAACTTTAGGGGAGGAAAAAGTGGCGGAGCTATCCGCACCAATTACGACACCATCTTCACACAGAACACCAACAATTGATGTCAAGATGATTCCTGAAATACACTGTTCTTTCTCATCTCAGGATATGCCTTATAAATCGCCCTCACGAGCTGGGTGAAAGAAAGAGTACGGACAAATTCAACAGTTTCGTTAATATATGCTTTTGCTTTATCTGAGAGTTTTTCAAAAAGCTCATCTGCCTTTTCTTGGCCTTCTTTTGTAAGACTATATACTCTCCAATTCCATTCTTGATCAATTTGGACGAGTCCCAACATTTCAAGGGCATCAAGCTCTAAATATACATCGCTATCAAATGGTCCGTAGTCATACGGCCTGAAGCTAAAATGAGGTCCTTCAATTTCCTTTGGAATCTCTCTATCCATCATAAAGAACAGTTTTTGGATCTGTACGGGCCGAAATGCACCGCCATCCGCTTGAGACATCGTAGCAAGAATAAGCTCACTTCGCTCCATGGTGGCCTACCTCCCTCTTCAAATAGAGTATATATTTACTCCACAAGAAATGAAACCCCCCCATGGGGTGATTACTTGATTCATCTTGTAGCAGTAGTGATATCTATTGATAACTTCTTATTTCAGAGAAGAAAGATTCTCATAACCAATAGAGTATGCAAAATTATAATAAAAACCACCATCAGGGGTAGTCCCCATCTGCTTTTCCGGTGGTCTTTCTGGTGGAACCTTTGGGCGGATGCAGGCACCAATGCACGCGCCAGCGGCAATGGTAAACTTGGCGATGCATGAAGTCTTCCAAAGCCTTCCGCAACATTTGATCGCTATCATCGTGGGAAATTATGTCCGCTGATCACGAGCACAAGCCTAGAGAGTAAGTACCCTTACCAAGCCCCAGATGGAATTTGCCACACATATGGCAATAAATTAAGTCGCGAAATAAAGCGCCCACAAACGATCAAAAAACAGAAAAGAGGGAGAGAAATTGCTAAGACATACCTCGAGAACCTCCTAGAAATGCATCGTGTCAAACGTGAAATACAATCGACGAAGAACATCTCTGAGCGAGTATTAGGTAGGTGCAGGGCCTTTGGAGAGTATCAGCGTGGTAAGCCTGGATATATCTTGCGAACTATCGGTAATCAGGGTCACTGACAATCAATCATAACAATACCGATAATCAGTTTGTTTCCGCTAATTAGCGGTATCGGACCCAAGCAACTGCAGGATGTGGATCCCCTCGCGGGTAAATCATTCTCAGGTGATTATGTGCCCTTGGGTTTGTCTGACATTGGCAGACTCTATCAATCAATATGTTCCCAATGCTAACACTCAATTTCCGCAATTTATCAATTTCTGATCGTGAAATTCAATTTCTCACAACCTCCAGTTATCGACCGGACTGGCCTTCCGATGCGCAGTCTCACAATCGACGTTGGCAATAAGCGCATACCGCTTCACCATTGTGAGATCAGAATGACCAAGCAGCGATTGGAGTGTGAAGATATCTCCCTCGTTGCGCAGATAGGTGATCGCGAATGTGTGGCGGAATCGATGTGGATAAACGTCGTCAATACCCGCTCGCCCGGCGATACGCTTTAATAGTTTTCCTAGTACATTGCGGTTTATGGGACGCCAGTCGCCATCTTGCCCAACTGCAAAGATGGGATCATCCGCTTGGATATCATCTAACCTCGGCAAAAGGTTCTTCCATAGAGCCTTTGCGGTGTTCTTCCCAATATATACATTCCGTTCCTTTGGACCTTTTCCAGCTCCTTTCCCTTGGATACGGATACTATTGGTTGTCAGATTGACATCCCCATACCTAATACCGCAGAGCTCCGAAGCCCGCACCCCGGTATCCAGCAAGGTAAGGATAATCGCTCGATCCCGATCAGCCGTCGGGCGAGAATTCGCTATGCTAGCTCTTGTCTTCCAAGTACGACTCAGGTCGCATGCCTTTAATAAGGCGACAACATCATCTTTTGTATACGGCTCGATCACCGGTGGAGAGGCAGATGGTTTATCAACCCCCTTAACTACATTCTTTTGTACGAATTCTTCCGCAATTGCCCACACCCAAAAGGCAGAAAGATTGGTGTGTATGTTGCGGATGGATTTCGGGGAGAGTGGTTTGTTTCTGCGTGGGGCTACTCCATCGGGATTTGAAATGTAGTCCTCCTGAAGCCAGGCGAAGAAATCGACTATGTCCTTTCGGCTGATGTTTTGTAATGGGATTTCACCATCGAAGAATAGAAAGAGTTTCTTGAAAGTATTCTTATAGTCTGCAATGGTGTGGGGACTTAAACCAGCCGCCATCTTAGATCGAATTAAGCCGTCACAGGCTTGTACAAGGGTAATTTTGTGAACCATGAGGTCTCCTCTCTGGTGTTTGGTTCCGATAATTACCAGGTTTGATTCCGAGTAATGTCGAAACTGTTTTTTTGAACCAGAGAGGTGGGAACCATGTGGACTACGGTTCAACCGAGAAGTGGGAAATCACCTTACCGTGGACCTCACGGTTACCCAAATCAGCTATCCGTGAGGACTGAGGTGGGCGCGAATGGACTCGAACCATCGACCTCACGGATGTGAACCGTGCGCTCTAACCAGCTGAGCTACGCGCCCTATAAAACGATTATAGCAGAGCGCCAAAGGCGCTTCAAGCTACGAATCCAGTGACCTCCGTTCTCAACTCAGTACGCCGCGTTCGATGCGCTACCTGCATCTCAGCATGATTGCCTCCCGGTCGCCGAACCCTTCTCTCTTTCATCGGATGGAGCCTCAATGCTATAATCCCCACAGTGCCGGGAGGGGCGCATGATTGAACTCAACATCCCTGGACGCGGTTTAATCCAGCTAAAACATCTCGTGTCCGACGTCAACGGGACTCTCGCTCTCGATGGGCAATTGCTCGACGGCGTCCCCAAAGCCTTGCTCGCATTGAGCGACCGGCTGCAGCTCCATCTGCTCACCGCCGACACCCACGGTCGTCAAGCGCAGATCGATGAACAGCTCGGTTTGCAGGCAGTGCGCATACCGCAGGGTGGCGAGGCAGAAGCGAAGGCTGCCTACGTACACGAGCTGGGCGCAGGGAGCGTCGTTGCCCTCGGGCAGGGAGCCAACGACGCCGGCATGTTGCGCGAAGCCGCTATCGGCATCGCTGTTGCCTCGATTGAAGGGCTGGCGATCGAGGCTCTAACCGCCGCCGATGTAGTCGTTGCAGATATCAGCGCCGCGTTCGCATTACTCGAGCATCCCACCCGTCTGGTCGCTACATTACGACGATGAGTACAAATA
>SDBS01001604.1_pt1 | contig 22993 bp, 21 predicted proteins | sample 2277091 | NCBI WGS metagenome assembly SDBS01 (sample SAMN10404972, study PRJNA504765) | marine sediment metagenome | isolation source: marine sediment core GS10_PC15, 163 cmbsf | place: Arctic Ocean: Southern Knipovich Ridge | collected 2010
ACGGACGAACTCGCGGGTCTGAGAGAGCACCCGATTGCGGTCGAGAGGGTCGAGGTTCTCGTTGTCGATGTAGAGAACGAGGTGAACCGGGATCGGTCCCGCCGGCGCCTCCGCGGAGGGGGTTGGCGTCGCGCCCGGCACCAAGCCCTCATCGGCCGTGGCGAAATGATGGCGGATGACCTCGTCGGTGTAGAGCTTGAAATTGCTGATCTTCTTGCGGTCGCCGTCCTGAAAGATCTCGAAATCGTCCTTGGTGAGATCGTTGATGGCGCGCCCCTTCTTGTCCGTGACGTAAACCACCAGGCTCGCAACCGTGACCTCGATCCGGTCGACAAAGGCAAGCCCGCCGATGCGTTCGAGACTCCCCTGATCCTCGCCCTCCTCATCGGCGACGATGGGCGCCACCGGCAGCACCAAAGCCAGGACCAACATCCAGACAGTCAACCGCCATTTTCCCACCAGCACACCTCCGGAGCGAGTCTAGCAAACCACGGCCCGGCCGGCAGGCCGGCCGGGCGGATGCAAGATACAAGATGCAAGATGCAAGATCCCTCTAGCCCATGGATCGGGCACCATGTGCCTGTATCTTGCGTCTTGAATCCTGCGCCTTGTGCATCTTGTATCTTGTATCTTGTATCTTGTATCTTGCATCTCTCGCCGCCGCGGTATCATCGTTGGCCGTGACAGAAAAGACCCCTCCGCTGACCGATGAACGGCTCGTCGAGCTTGCCCTCGACGGTGACGAGGAGGCCTTCGGCCTCCTGGTGCGGCGCTATCAGCGCCGTCTGACCGCCTTTCTGAGCCAACTCGTGGGAGATTTGGAGCTGGCGCGCGAGCTGTCGCAGGAGGCGTTCGTACGTGCCTGGTCTGCGCTCGCCAGATTCGACCCCAAGTACCGATTTTCGACCTGGTTGTTCCGGATCGCCCACAACCTCGGGATCGACCAGCTACGCCGCCGCCGGCTGAAGACGGTGTCTCTGTATCGCACGGACGCCGAAGGAGACGAGGTGGAAGTGGTGGTGCCGGATGCGGAAAAGGACCCCCTCGGCCATCTCGAAAACCATGCTCTCGCCTCGGAGCTGCGACAGGTGATCGACGAGCTACGACCCGAGTATCGAGAGCTGGTGTTGCTTCGGCATTTCGCCGGCCTCAGCTATCAGGAGATCGCGGACTTCAAGGAAATTCCGCTCGGAACGGTCAAGAACAAACTTTTCCGCGCCCACTCCGTATTAAGAAAAGCGCTGGCCGACTTTTTGTAATGGCTGGTATGATTCGAGTCCGGTCTTCTCACCGGGTTTTGGACAAGGAGGCAGAGGTGGCGACGAACTGTCAGGCAACCCAGGAGATGCTCACCGAACTCGGCGGTGAGATCGGGCGCCTCGATCAGGTGGCGCAGAGTCATCTCGAGGTGTGCCCGGGCTGCCGTGAGGTTGCCGCCGCCGAGCTCGCCCTTGGGCGGATATTTTGCGAGGCGATTCCACCCGCCGATCCCGTGATCGAGAAGAGCGTGCTCGCGCATTTGGGTCCCGCACGGATTCGTCGCCGGTTCGTCGCGTTCCTGCCGGTGGCGGCGTCGCTTCTGGTGGCCCTGTTCGGTGCGGCGCTGTTGGGCGGCGTGCCCGGTGGAGGGATCGTCGCGTTTCTGCCCGGGTGGTCCGCACAGGGATGGATGGCTCTTGTCACCAGCGCATCCGACTGGAGCGTCGCCGTCGCTGCCGGCGCCCGCGCAACCGCCGCCACTCTCGACCCCGCGATGCTTGCCGGCGCCGGCTTGTTGAGCCTCCTCAGCCTGGTTGCGGTGGCCGTCACCGCCCTGCGTTGGCGGAGGGTCTCGCCGTGGCGCAACGACAGCTGAGTCGGCTCGCCGCGCTCTTCTTTATGCTGACTGTCGCGAGCGTGGGTGAAGCAGCGCCCGGACGGACAGCGGTCCTCACCAACCTCGAGGTCAACGAGTCCATCGAAGGCGATGTCGTAGTGTTCGGCGCCGATCTTGTCCTCGGTGCCCAGGCCCGGGTCACTGGCGATGCGGTCGCGGTCGGCGGCAACGTCCGGATCGTTCCGGGCGCCGAGATCGGTCGGCATGTCGTGGCCGTGTTCGGTGTGGTGGAGATAGACGGCGATGCCGAAATCGGCGGCCGGGTACTTTCCCTTTCATCCCTCGCCAGTTTTGCGACAGGCGGCGGGGTGGCGGAGCGGTCATTTCGGGTGAGCTTCGCGATGCGACTGCTGGCCTCGGGCGGTTGGCTGCTGGTGACCACGGGCATCGCCTTCCTCTTTCCGATCAGGATGCGCTTTGCGGCGTGGTCGGTGCCGGCCTTCGGAGTCAGGATTCCGGCCCTCGGGCTGATGATCGCTCTCACCGCGGCTGCCTCTCTGCTGGCAGCTCTCGGTCTCGGACCGGCGCTTGGTGTGCCGTTGATTGCCGCCCTGATGGTGCTGTTCCTCATCGCCAAGTCGCTCGGGCTCACGGTTCTCGGATGCGTGGTGGGCACCTGGGTGCTGCGACGGTGGGTCCGCCACCCGCTGCCGATCAGCCTCGAGGTTTTCGTCGGAGTCCTGGTCCTGCTCGCGCTCCGCTTCATGCCGGTTCTCGGCGAGACCCTGTGGACCCTGATCTCCGTCACCGCGGTGGGCGCCAGCATCGCAGTCATTAGTGTGACCGGAGGTCCCGCGCAGGCCGAGGCCTGAGCGGGCAAGATGCAGGATGCAAGATGCAAGATACAAGATACAAGATACAAGATGCAGGATGTACTTGCCTCGCCACCCGCCCGGATGCCAGATGGTAGGTCCTTTCAGGGATCCTGTACGCTGGCGGGTATGAGCTACAAGCGACTCGAAATCTGGCAGAAGGCGCGGTCACTTGTCATAGACATTCACCGGATGACGTTGACAGAGCTCCCGAAATTCGAGATGTTCGAGGAAGGCACGCAGATTCGTCGCTCGATCAAGTCGGTCAAGACAAACATAGTGGAGGGCTACGGTCGACGACGCTACCGTCAGGACTTCCTCCGGTTCCTGGTCGTGGCGCATGCCTCGTGTGACGAGACGAAAGACCACCTGGAAACACTCCACGAAACAGGCTCCCTCTCTAACGACGAGTTGTATAGAAATCTCCATGCACGCGTCACGGAACTGAGCCGAGCGCTCAACGGATTCATCAAAGGGGTCGAGCGCCAACACATGTCAGTGAGGGAGGAACTCCCGGGCTACGATTTCGAGGCGTGAAACAGGTTACAACCGGGCTCGCCTTGATGTAACGACCGCCGCAAATCCTGAAATCCGATTCTTATGTCTGGGAGGGTTGGTGGGTGCATCTTGAATCTTGCAGCCCGGCAGGCGGGCCGGTCGATCCTGCATCTTGCATCTTGCATCTTGCATCCTGTGCCCGGGTGGGCGGGTGCTTCCTGCAAGCCCTGGAGCCAATAGAAGGTAAATGCTATACTCCCCGCTCCCTTCGGGGAGAGGTGTGTGCGTGAAGATAGATGTGTCCAAGCTCGGGCAGGAGCCGCTGCGGTTCAACGAGGAGTTCAGTGTGGAACCGGATCGGCTCGACTGCGACCAGGTGACTAAACCCATGAGGGTTCGTCTCGAGGGTGAGGTGCGCCCGAGCAGTGGGTTCTTCACCGTGGCGGGCGACTGCCGGGTGGAGGGTTCGGTGGCCTGTTCCCGGTGCCTCGAGCCGGTGTCTTGGGGGGTTGACGAAGAGTTCTCCGTGGACTATCGGGCGCCGGCGGCTACCCCCCTCGATGCGGAGCTTGGTCTCGACCGGAACGAGCTCAATGTCGCGTTCCTGGAGAGCGACACGCTCGACCTCGCAGATCTGGCCGCCGAGCAGATCCTTCTTGCGCTGCCCATGCGGGTCGTGTGCGATGAGAGCTGTGCAGGCCTGTGCCCACGGTGCGGCGCGAACCGCAACCGGGACAGCGCCTGCACCTGTGAACCGGAGGTCGATCCGCGGTGGCAAGCGCTCGCCGGCCTCGCCGGCGAAGATCATTCATCTTAGGTCGAACTCAAAGCCGAATGGAGTCTGAAGATGGCCAATCCAAAACATAAAATCTCGAGGACGCGCCGCGACATGCGCCGCTCCCACCATGCGCTGCAAACCCCCGGCAGGAGCCTGTGCACCTCGTGCTTCGAACCCAAGCCGCCGCACCAGGTGTGCCCGCACTGCGGAAGCTACAAGGGCCGTGAGGTGATCCGGGTCGAAGAGCTCGATTGATATTTTGATATTTGATGGCAGGGCACGTGGTGGGCAGTGCGGGATAAGCGACCGATCGCGGTAGACGCGATGGGCGGTGACGGCGCGCCCCAGGTTGCCGTGCGGGGGGCGCTCGAGGCGGTCACGGATCTCGAAACACCGATCCTCCTTGTCGGCCCGCAAAAGAGGCTACGGCGCGAGCTCGGGCGTTTTCGCTTCTTGCCCTCCGGCCTCGAGCTGATTGACGCTCCCGACGTGGTGGGGATGCGGGATCCGCCGATCAGCGTCCTCCGCGGGAAGCGCCGTTCGTCGCTCAACGTGTGTGCCGAGCTGGTGAGCGATGGGCAGGCGGTCGCGATGGTGACCGCGGGCAACACGGGTGCCGCGTGGGTCGCCGCCAAGTCGGCGCTCGGGATGATCGACGGGGTTGACCGTCCGGCACTGGCAGCGGTGGTGCCCAAGGATGAAGGCCACACCCTGGTTCTCGATGTCGGCGCCAACATGGAGTGCAAGCCGCATCAGCTCGTGCAATTCGCGGTCATGGGCTCGTTTTACGCCGAGGCGGTTCTCGGGGTTGGCTCGCCCAGGGTCGGTCTGATGTCGGTGGGCGAGGAGGAAAGCAAGGGCGGGCCGCAGGCACGGGAACGCAACCGAGTTCTCAAGGCGGCCGGCATTAACTTTATCGGCAACGTCGAGGGCAGCCACGTGTTCAGCCCCGACGTGGATGTCATCGTGTGCGACGGGTTCACCGGCAACGTGATCCTCAAGGTGGCCGAGGGCTTCGGCGAGATGGTGGTTGGCATGTTGATGGATGAAGCGCGCCAATCGCCGATGTACGGGGCCGGTCTGCTGATGGCCAAGGGCGCGTTCCGAAACCTCCGCAAAAAGGTCGACTACTCCGAGTACGGCGGCGCCCCGCTTCTCGGTGTGGGCGGTGCCTGTTTGATCGGCCATGGAAAATCGTCGGCCAAGGCGATTCGCAACGCCATTCGTTTTGCGGATTCCTACGCCGCATCCGGCGTCATCGAAAAGATCGGCGACAAGATCCTCGAGGTGTTGGCCGGCTCATCGGGAGAAGGGACCGGCTGATATGAGAAGGGTCGCGGCATTGTTTCCCGGCCAGGGATCCCAGGCCGTTGGCATGGGTCGGGATCTCGCCCAACGGTGGCCCGCTGCGGCGGGGGTCTTTACGACGGTGGACGGCGGCCTCGGCACCCCCCTTTCCGAGCTGTGCTGGAACGGTCCCGAGGAAGATCTGCGGCTGACCGAGAACACCCAGCCCGCGCTCCTTGCTCACTCCAGCGCCGCCTGGGAGGTGCTCTCCGCGGCCGGGCTCGAGGTGGGCGCGGTGGCCGGCCACAGCCTCGGCGAGTACTCGGCGGTGGTGGCTGCCGGAGGCCTCAACCTGGCCGACGCCGCCCGCACGGTGCGGTTGCGCGGCCGGCTGATGCAGGAGGCGGTGCCGGTCGGCGAGGGGGCGATGGCGGCGGTGATCGGTCTCGACGATGACCAGGTCGAGGCGGCCTGCAGCGATGAGGAAAATGCGGGCGGCGGCCCGGTGACGGCGGTCAATTTCAACTCTCCGGGCCAGGTGGTAATCGCCGGTAACGTCGCGGCGGTGGCGGGCGCCGGTGAGAGGTGCTTACAGCGCGGTGCAAGACGCGTGCTGCCCCTGCCGGTGTCGGCGCCATTTCACTCGGTCCTGATGGCGCCGGCGCGCGAAGGACTGGAGCCGACCCTGCGCGAGCTTGACTTTCGGCCACTCACGGTGCCTCTCTATCGCAACGTCGATGCCGCTGCTGTGAGCTCGCCCGACGAGGTTCGTGACGGTCTCATCCGGCAGGTTGATGCTCCGGTCCTGTGGTCGAAAACCATCAGCCGGATGCGTGCCGACGGCTTCGACACCTTTGTCGAGGTGGGGACCGGCAAGGTCCTCTCCGGACTCGTGCGCCGCATTGACCGTGACGCGGTCTGCTACCAGGCGGGGACGGTCGAGACCGTCGAGAGAGTCATCGCCGAACTGGTAGGCTGATTTTCACCACCAAGACACCAAGAACACCAAGGATGATTATGTTTGAGGTGCGAAGACTGCGGGTTCGTGTACGGTCCCATTCGAGTCTGGCCGATCGGAATTCAAAAAAACCTTGGTGAGCCCTTGGTGTCCTTGGTGTCTTTGTGGTTCAATACGACGATTCAATGAACGAGCGCAAAGATGGGAGTGAGGTCGATGAAAGAGTTTGACGGGCAGGTGGCGGTGGTGACCGGAGGGGCACGCGGGATCGGCGCCGGGATCGCGCGGCGGCTGGCGCGCGGCGGGGCGAGGGTCGTATGCGCCGATGTGCTGGACACGACTGACATCGTTGCCGAGATCAACGATGCCGGAGGCGCGGCGGAGGGTCGGGAGCTGAACGTGACCGATTTGCAGGCCGCTGCGGAGGGTATCAAGGCCATCCACGAGGCTCACGGCCGGCTCGACATCCTCGTCAACAACGCGGGCGTCACCCGCGATCGGCTCCTGGTGCGGATGAAACCCGAAGACTGGGATCTTGTGCTCGACATCAACCTCGACGGCGTCTTCAAGGTGACCCAGCCGACGGCCAAGCTGATGATGCGGCAAAGGAGCGGTCGGATCGTCAACGTCGCGTCGGTGGTGGGCCTGATGGGCAACGCGGGCCAGACCAACTACGCAGCCTCCAAGGCCGGATTGATCGGTTTCACCAAGAGTCTCGCTCGAGAGCTCGGCCCGCGCAACGTGACCGTCAACGCGGTGGCGCCGGGTTTCATCCAGACCCCGATGACCGACAAGCTCACCAACGAGCAACGTGAGACGCTTCTTTCGAAGGTCGCCATCCCCCGCCTCGGGACTCCCGAGGATGTCGCCGAGGCGGTGGCCTTCCTCGCCGGCCCCAACGCCTCCTACATCACCGGGGTGGTGCTCAACATCTCGGGTGGGCTGTATATTTGAATTCTCGTTCAGGGTTCAGGGTTCAGGGTTCAGGGTCCAGGGTCCAGGGTTGAACTGCGCCCTGCACCCTGCACCCTGCACCCTGTATCTGGGTGGGTGATCATTAAGAGTTGAGGTTAGGGGTTAGGAGGTTAGGGGTCAGGGGGTTGGGGGCCCCTCACCTCCTAACTCCTCACCTCCTAACCCTTTACCGTTGAGAATTGAGAACTCACGTCACGGACCCGACGCCGACGCCGACAGGATCTCCGCCGTCGAGTCGTCGAAGCCCTGCACGACGAGCACCGGCCGCAGGTCGGCGTCGAGAACGACCGACAGCGGGATTCCGAGATCGGTGGTGGCGAACAGGGTCTGCAGCTCCCCCGGGGCTGCCACCACCACGGGGTAGCTGATCCCGAGCCGTTCCGCAAAGGCCGGGATCTTGCCCCGATCCGCCTCCTCATCCACGCTCAACCCGACAACCGTCACGCCCCTGCGGTGGAGTTTTTCGAGCTCCGGCATCTCGCGGGCGCAATTTCGACACCAGGTGGCCCACAGGTTGAGGATCAGTCCGTGACCGCTCTCGGCGAACGTCGACAGCCGACGCTCGACACCGTCGAGCCCAATCAGCTCGATGTCAGCCACGGCGCGGTTTCGCTCGAGACCGAGGCGACGCCATATCATCTCCTCCTGCGATAGTCTGTTCGGGAGATTGAAGATCTTTTCTCGCTCCACCCGGACCTCGGGCTCGCCTTCGACGATTAGAATTCTCGACCCAGCGTTCTGCCCTTGGAATCGCTGCACCGACCCTCCCGGCCAGCGCACTTCGATCCAGTCGGCCTTGGCGTCAGTCTCGAGACCGAAGAGGAGACGCGGGTCGGACTGGGCGATGAAGCCCGATCCTCCGCTCAGGAGCTTGCTCTGCACCCCGGCCGACGTCTTGACGCGCACCTCGGCGCCGAAGGCGTCTCTTCCGCTCTTGGTGCCGCGCAGGCTGATCCTGAGGGAGCCCCGCTCTTTACCCACGTTGTTGCGGTACAGATGGTGGGCCGGACCGTGCATGGAGGTGGTGAAGACGTCGAGGTCGCCGTCGTTGTCGAAATCGGCGAAAACGGTCCCGCGACCGTCTCCCACGGCGTCGGCGCCCGACACGCCCGAGATGTCGAGGAAGCTCCCGTCGGAACGATTCCAGGCCACCAGGTCTCTCTCGTACCCGCTGAAGGAGAAGCCGTTGGCGAAAAGGTCGGCCTGACGCCGGCTGAAGTCCTCGGCACTCTCGGCCCGGTTGGCCTCGTGATCGGTCGCCCGTGACGCCACGACCTGGCGCCAAAAGAGGCTTCACGTGTCGTGGAGCCTGGAACCGGAAATAAAGCCGTTCGGTGTGAAGAGATCCTCCCAGCCGTCATTGTCGAAGTCGAAAAAACCGCCGCCCCAGGCCCAGCCGGCCGAAAAGGGGCCCGCCTCTTTGCTCACCTCGGTGAATCCGCTGCCGGTTCTCCGGTACAGGGCATTGCCCCCGGCCATGGCCTCCAGCCGCTCACGAGCCGGAAGCTCGCCGTCAGCAAGACGGGCGAGGATCCTCCGTCCGGCGGTTGAGGACATGCGGGTCACGTGGAGGTCGAGATCGCCGTCGTTGTCATAGTCGGCAAAGCTCACGCCCATGCTGTAACCGCGGTCGTCGATCCCGAACTCGGCGGCTCGCTCCTCGAAGTGATCCCCCCGGTTGATGAACAGGGAGTTGGCGCCCCCGAAATCATTGGCCACGTAGATGTCGAGACGCCCGTCCCGGTCGATGTCGACCAGACCGGCGGCGTAGCTCCACCGGCGGTCGGCCACACCTCGGAGCGCCGCCGCCTCGAGGAAGGTGCCGCCCCCGCGGTTGAGAAAGAGCAGGTTGGCCGTGCCGTTTGTGGCGCCGTCCCAACGATTTGGCAGTACCTCGCCGTATCGGTTGTAGGAGGCCACATACACATCGGTGAAACCGTTGCCGTCCACATCACCGGCAACGGCCGAAAAACCGATGGCCGGGCGGCTGACGCCGGATTCGAGTGAGATGTCCCAGAACTCGAGCCGACCGTCGGGTACGAGGCGGTTCTCGAGCAGGGTCTGCTCACCGATGGTGGAGAAAAAGAGATCCAGATCGCCGTCGTTGTCCATGTCGAAGAGCACCGGCGCCACGACCTCGCCGCTGAGGGTCCGAATCAGCGCACTCTCCGCCACATCCTCGAAACTGCCGTCGCCGCGATTCAGGTAAAGGAAATTGCGATCCTCAGAGGCTACAACCAGATCCAGCAGACCGTCTCGGTTGACATCACCGGCCGCCGCACCATAGGCGGCGAAAGGCGAGCCCCTGCGGTTGAGGAAGGCGGGCGCGGTCCAGGTCAGTCCTGCGGCGTCGCCCACCTCTTCGAAGATGTCCCGCACCGCCACCATCGAGTCGAGGTCGGTGATCTTGAAACGATCGACCTGCCAGCTCCCGTCGTCCCTCAGGGTTGCGCTGACCTCCACCCAGCCTCGCACCCACTCTCGGCGACCGGACTGATCGCGGCCTACCAGGCGAAGGGCCAGGCTCGCCTCCAGCCTACTGCCGGTCTCATCGAGGTTCGACTTTTTGACCTTGAGCCGCAGGTCTTCGATCTGGCGAAAGTGAGCGAGAAATTCGTCGAGACCGGCCAGAAACTCCTCACGAGCCATCATCGTCGTGGCAACGACGAGGGACCATTGGTGGTGCAGGATCCAGGGCCCGTCGCTCCGCTCCGCATTGTCGGCAACGGGCCAGGCGGTGGCCGCGAGCTCCTTGGTAAAACTCCGCCGCACAGTCTCCTGGCGACCGACCCGAATCGCCATCGAGAGGTCGAGCATGGCGTTGGCGAAGCTCTCGGTCGGTTCCTCCACCACATCCATGTCACCCGCGACGTCGACCCCACCGCCGCCACAGCCGAAGAGGATCAGTGGCAGAAACCACAGCACCAGGCGAGGTGGAGAAAAACTGCTCATCCGTCCCCTTGTTCTCTTCGAATTACTCGCGGCCGTCGAGATAACGCGTGTTGTAGGTTCGGTGGAGTCGAGCCCTCCGGGGGTTGTCGCCGCTTTCGCGTGCCGGCAGCGGCTCGAGGGTGAAGCCGTCCCTCGTGTAGAGGTCCATGTCCTTGCACCAACCGTCGGTTTCGAGCACCATCACCCGCCGCCATCCCGCAGACAGGTCGTGTTGCGGTTCGGCGAACTCGAGATGCACCTCTTCGCCCGGACCGAAGATGGCCAATGCATCGTCCGCCGCGGCGACGAGCTCGGTGATGTCTCCAAGCCGGGTGTACCAGCCGGCCTGGACCCAGGTGTCCCAGAGCGGGGCCCTTCGCCCGTAGTCGTAGCCCGGCAGCCGCTGCGGCCCGGTAGTGCGGTGCGCAAATCCGGTCCTGCCGAGCTGTGCCCCCACCAGCGCGAGCTCCTGCCTCCGAAGCTCGGGGTTTGCCTCGGCCGCGACCACCGCGATGCGGTCCCAGTAGATCTCCTGGTTGGTGCGCAGACGAAGCTCGAAGGTGCCTGCCGGCAGCGGCGGCAGGGGCACCGACATCCGCCGTGGCATCCCGGCTGGGTAGCCGAAGTTCTCCAGAACGACCCGCCAGCTGCCGTCGGCGCCGCGGGCCTCGAGGGTCGGCGCGTCGTAGCTCCTGCCGGCCTGCCAGGCGGCGAAGTTGGTCTGCGAGTACGGGTACTCGACCCAGCCGTCTGCGATCAACACGAGCTGATCGCCGAGTCTGTCAAGTGGCTTGTCGAATCTCAAGGTGAGGAGGTGCTCGCCGGCGAGCAGGCCGATGAAACGATCATCGAGTGATCCCACCGGGGCCGCAATCAAGTCGGCTCTGGCGATTGACTCGGTGACGTCCTCGCCACGGTCGTTCCACGCCTCGATCGGCTGCCACTGGCGGCGGAAGAACACCGGCTCTCCGGTGAGGTCGGGGCCGGCGATGGCCATGCGTTCGTCGAGGGTCATCGACCATCCGGGCGGCAGGTCATAGGCAACCATCCGTGCGGCGTCGAGATAGGTCGCCTCCTCCATCGGCTCGGTGATCTTGACCCTCAGGACGCCGTCACGTACTGCGGGAAGCCCATCCGGCAGGAGGAAGTTCTCCCACGGGCGCGGCACGCCATACTCGCCCGGGCCAATGGCGTAGCCGATCCCGCCGACGCCGAGGATGTCGCTGATGAAAGCGAACTCCAGGCCGTTCCAGGCGAAGAGCACCGGACAGCTCGACGTCTGCCGCTGCGCCTCGGCGATGACGTGGGTGGTACCGGCAGCAAGGTCGAGCTCGGTCTGAAAGACGCCGTCCGACCAGTCGATGGACACGAAATCGGCCCCCCGGCGACCGCCGGCGCCCATCTCCAGCGGTTGCAGGCTCTGGCCGGGACCCGAGCTGTTCCGCAGAGTGTCGGCGACCGTCCAGCGGCTGCCCGCCCGCATCGCGACCCGGTTGCCGATGCCCGAGGCGTTCGAACGCAAGGCGTCAGATTTATCTTCCCTCCCCGTCAGCTTGAGGGCCACGAAGAGATGCCGTCCGGGGCCGGGGCGGTGGACCCGCGGCGGGAGGCCGGAAGCCCAGGCCACCAGCGACGGCCCCCGCCCGGGGTCGAGGGCGGCAAGCGTCCAGGCCTGCACGGGCCCTTCGATCGAGGTCAACCGGGTGCCTTCAAGCGGATCCAGCACATCCAACCCGTCGCGACGGGAGAGAACCAACTCGAGGGCGCCGTCTCCCGACAGATCGGCGAGGGCGAGCCGGTAGATGGGCTCCTCCGTTGGCGGTTCGAGGAGCTCGCTGTGCCAGACGCCTGTGTTGTCGGGTCGCCACCGTCGCACCGCACCCCGGTCATCGGCCGTGTACAGCTCCGTGCGGCCGTCGCCGTCAACGTCGCCGGCGACGATCGCGGTCATCTCCGCCGCCAGCAACTCTTCGAAGCCCGCGGCCGGTCGATACTCCCATAACAGCCGATTCTCGAACACCGCGTGCGGCGGCGACGCATGGCGCACGATGATATCGGCGTCGCGGTCACCGTCGAGATCGGCGAACACCACCTGTCGCGAGTCGGCGCCGACGCCTGCCAGCCCGTGTTCCTCCGCCAACGGGCGGAACGAGCCGTCGCGGTTGTTGTTGAGGAGCTCGTCGGGGCCGTCGGCGTTGACCACAAAGATATCAAGGTCGCCGTCGTGATCTGCATCCACCAGCGCGCCGTCGACGGTTCTAAGGTCGCCGCCGGAGGTGCCGCTCGCTTCCGTAACGTCCTCCCAGCCGTCGCCTGTGTTGAGCCACAGCTGGTTGGGTCCCCGCCGGCACAAATAGGCGTCGGTGCGCCCGTCGTTGTCGACATCGCCCCAGAGGACGGCGGTGACCTTCGGCACCTTGGCGAGGGGATGGTCGGGGTCGAGCTCGAAGCTGTCGCCGCGAGAGAGGAGGACGGCGTTGACCGTTTCTGAGGGACCGCCGAGGACATCAGACAGGAAGACGTCGATCATCTCGTCGCCGTCAATGTCTGCCGCAGTGATCGATCTGAGCTCGGTCTCGTCTCGCCACGGCAGGGCTGAGGGCGCCGCGGGCTCGGGCGCGGCGAACAACGGACCCTCGGGCGGTGTGATCGGCTGTAACCCGGTTTCGCCGATGACCGCCGCCGCACCCCGTCTCCCCATCTTTGTGTACTTGAACTCAACCAGCCGGGAACGGGGGTTGTCCGCCAGGCGCTGGAAGATCTCGAGCATCGCCCTCGCCCGCCCACGGTCGCCGAGCCGCTGGAGCGTCTGAAAGGAGCGATAGTAGGCGCTGCGAAGGTACGGATCGAGGTCGATCGCCCGCTCGTACCACGCGAGCGCCTCGTCGGGCCGTTGGAGTTGGATCAAGCACTGGCCCACGTGGTAGGCCGCATCGGCGTCCCCTGAATCGCCCTCGACCACGTCTTGAAAACAGACCAACGACGGTTCGACGTCGCCCATGTGGAGGAGCATCAGACCTCGGCAGTACAGCGATCTGAGATGACCGGGGTCGATCGCGAGGGCCCTATCGAGGATCTCGAGGGTCAGCCGATTGTCGTCCGGCTGCTGACGATTGAGAGTCGCAATGGCCAGGTTTGCGAGCAGATCGGGGTCCTCGGGATACCGTTCAACCAGACCGGCGAACACCTGCCGCGCTGCCTCGAAGTCGAACTGACCCATCAGACCCACACCGCGGTTGTTTTCCGCCACCGCCCTTTCGTCGGGGCCGGGAAGGGCACAGCCGGTCGCGAGACCGAGCGTCGCCGCTATGAGCAGCGCCGCCACGGCCTTACCTGTAACATTGGCGACATTCCGGCCGCAGCACCATGCCGGTGAGATAAGTGGCCTGGCCATCAGTGTTCCCCCTTCCGCAGATCCCGTCGTCACTTCAACGAGCCGCCGGAAGATATCAAGGTAGTGTACGCCGCCACAATTGGAGTGGTATTCGGTCGCCGATGCATCCATCTTGCCTGCACTTCGCTCCCTCTACATACGAATGGTATGTATCGGTCGCGAAGCACAGGCAGGAAGGCGCCTCGGCGCCCTCGATACTACACACCAATTATGGCGGGGCACACGAGTCTACGTTCAGCGCGAGACTCGCGAGCATTCTAACGCAACCCTCTCCGGTAAGAAGCGCGCTTCTCAGACCGGCGATTCAGGGGTCCCGGCCGTCGGTGGTCGCCGGTGCTGCAAGACTCCACGGACGGTCCGCGGGCCGACCCTGCCGGTACCGTTCGAGGTGGTGCTGGAGGCGATCCGTCATACCTGCATCGCTGAGCTCCGATGTGGCCTCCACGACCCGCTGTTGGAGCGTCGCCGCCTGCTCGAAGTTGCCGGTCGCGGCGAGACACATCGCAAGGGTCTCGGCGGTTTCGAGGGACCGTGACTCCTTGTGGAGGCTCAGCGCCAGCTCGAGGGCCCGCCGCTGCGCCTCGGCTTCGATCCCGGGCGTCGTTGCCAGGAGGCGGGCGACGGCCAGCTGGAGGTCGGCGTCATCCGGGGTGATGGCGAGCGCGTCATCGAGCACGCTGATCGCCTCGATGTTGCGACCCAGGGCTGCCAGGGCCAGAGCGTGGAGGTACCGTGCGTTGACCAGACTCGGCGCGAGGAGGGCCAGCTGCTCGAAACCTCCGAGGGCCTGCTCGTACTCGCCGACCCGCATCAGCAGGCCGGCGTATCGGAAGTTGGTCTTGACATCGCTCGGGTTCCGTTCGAGAGCCTTGTGGTAGAAGGCGAGCGCCTCGTCGACGTTGCCGCGCCGTTCGTTGATAGTGGCAAGGTTGAAGTACGCAAAAAAGTAGTCCGGACTGAGCCGCAGTGCTTCGGTCGCGAAGGTCTCTGCCTCGTCAAGCCGGCCCTGTTTGGTGAGCAGGACTGAAAGGTTGAGGTAGGCGCGCTCGTTCTCCGGGTTGACCTCGATGGCTTCACGATAGACGCTCTCCGCCAGGTCGAGACGGCCGGCCTTGAGGGCCTGAGCGGCGGTTGTGAGGAGCATCTCCGAGCTGACCGTCATGTTGCCGACGGCGCCGAGAATGGGGTCGGCAACTCGGACCTTTGACCTCCCGGCCTTGCCGATCTGGGTCCGCGCGGCGTCCATGTCGCCCAGCCGGCGGTAGGCGAGGGCCAATGGGTGGTTGAGCTGGTCGGCCTCGGGTTGCAGCTCGAGAGCCCGCTCGAGGTGGCGCGCGGCGTCCTCGTGCTCGCCCCTCGCGGCGGTGATGCTCGCGAGCCCGGCGTGGGCGGCGGCGGCCAGCCCCTTGGTGTCGACGACCTGCTCGAAAAGGGGTTCCGCCGCGTCCGGTCGGTCGCTCGCCTGCAGGACCTGGGCCAGGCGGAGGGTCGCCAACTGATGCGCGGGCTCGAGCTCCAAGACGTCTTGGTACCAATCGATCGCCTCCTCGAAACGGCCGGTGTCCTGGTAGAGGTAGCCGAGGAGATACGACCATTCTGCGTTGCCGTCGAGGGCGGCGGCGTTGATGTAGCACGCTTCGGCGACCGCGAAGACGTGGTGGGCGTGAAAGATCTTGCCGGTGTGGCCGTATGCCCGGCCGCGTTCGGGGTTCTCGATGCCATCCCTCGCGAGAGTGCTCTCCAGGGTCTCGCGGGTTGTCGCAAGGGTTTCCTGGACCCGGGCTTCAAGGGCGCTCAGGTCGGGGTCCGGCAGGGCGACCTCCGAAAAACTCAGCTCGGGGGCGGGCGTAGGACCCGGCGGTTGGGCAAGAACCATCAGGGCGGCGAACGAGACCATGGTCGAGAGGACGGCGATTTTCACGGGGTAAGCGGCTTGCCGTCGCCGGCTCATCGCTGCGGCTGGGCGCCACCGGGGGCAGCCGGTTTCATGCCCTCGCCTTTCTTGAGGGTCGTGTAGCGACCCGGCTCGAGCCCGACCCATCGTTCACGAGCGCCGTCCGGCCACACCACCTCGACCGCTTCGACTGCGTCAGCGTGGCCGAGGCCGACGAGGATGCGCGGGTCGTTGGCGCAACCGAAGCTGCCGTCGGTGTGAACCCGGCGCCAAAGCGGTTTCGATCCTTTCACGTGAACCGCGACCCGGGCGCCGATGGCGTCTCGGCCGACCCGAGGGTCGACGACGCGAAGGCCGATCCAGCTATTCGAATTGCCCAGCTCGTTGCGCAGCAGCCGCACCGGCCCATTGTTGTTGGTGACTATCACGTCGAGGTCGCCGTCGTTGTCGAGATCGCCGAAGGCCGCGCCGCGGCTGACCTCGGAGAGCTCGAAGACCGAGCCTGATTCGGCCGACACGTCCTTGAAGCGGCCGTTGCCGAGATTTCGGAAGAGCTGGTTTACCTGATGCAGGGGGAAGGGATCGTGCTTCAGTGCGAGCTCCTCGATGATTTGCACGTCGCCGTTGACGATCAACAGGTCGAGCTAGGTATCGTTGTCGTAGTCGATCCAGGCAGTGCCAAAGGACGTGAAGCGATAGCTGGTCGATCCGAGACCGGATACCGAAGTGCCGTCGTCGAAAAAGCCGGTGCCGTCGTTGATATAGATGGTGTTGGTCTGCCTGTTCAGGTGGGTGAGAAAGATGTCGGGGTCGCCGTCGGCGTCGAAATCGGCCACATCGATGCCCATGCTCGCCTCCGGCGCGCCGTCCATGTTGACCGCAACGCCGGCCAGGAGTGCGTCGTTGAAGAACCGGCCGGCGCCGTCGCTGATCCACATCTGGTTCGGCACCTGATCGTTGGCCACATAGATGTCGAGCCAGCCATCGAGGTTGAAGTCGGCGGCGACGACGCCGAGAGCACCGCCGAACTCCTTCGAGATGCCGGTCTTGGCGCTGACGTCCTCAAAGGTGCCGTCACCGCGGTTGCGCAGGAAACGATCCGGCTGCGGGTTGTAGGAGCGTGGCCCACAGTAGTCCCTTTGGCTCGAGGTCGTATGGCAGACCTTGTGGGTCTTCATGGTGAAGTCGATATAGTTGCCGACGTACAGGTCGAGGAAGCCGTCCTTGTCATAGTCGAAAAACGAAGCGCTGACACTCCACCGGATATCACCTACGCCGGCCATTGCAGTGACATCGCTGAAGGTACCGTCGCCGTTGTTGTGCCACAGGTGATTGTCAGCTAGCCCGGTCACGTAGAGGTCGATCCAGCCGTCGTTGTCGTAGTCGGCGGCTGCAACTCCCATACCGTAACCGGTTTCGAGAATCCCGCTCGCCGCGGTGACGTCTGTAAACGCCAGCTTCCCGACGCCGTTCTCGACCACCAGATCGTTGCGGAACAGGCGGTCGCGGATCTCCACTTCGGGTTTGAGCGGAAAGGTCGCGTCGGCCACGGTCTTGCCGTCGCCGAGCATCGCGCCCTGGACCAGGTACACATCGAGGTCGCCGTCGTTGTCGTAGTCGAAAAGCGCAGCCCCGGAGCCGACCACCTCGGCGTAGTACAGGTCGCCCGACATGCCGTTGAAATGGGTGAAGGAGAGGCCGGATTCGGCCGCCACCTCGACGAAGGCGTCGGTGGCCGTCACCGGCAGCCCGTTCGCCACGAAGATCACCAGCGCCGCTGCCGTCGCTGCATGAACAACGACACGACGTGGTGAGATATGAGACCTGGTAGGAGGCGGGGATTCACGGCGCATGGTCGAAGAGTATAGCCCACGCGGCGAGCGCGCCTAGAGATTGCCGCAGATCTCCGGCCGCAAGCGGGATGCCCGGTTAAAAGAGCGAGCCCTTTCGCTAAATTCTCAGTTCTCAATTCTCAATTTTGAATTCCCATCCACCCTCCCAATTTCAGGGGTGTACGGGTGGTCATTGAGAATTAAGAATTGAGAATTAAGAATTGAGAACTCTCGCCCCAAACACCTGAGTTACACTGTCCGTGGAGGTTTCCGATGCCCACCCAGATGGATGTCCGCGATCTCATGTCCACCGATCTGGTCACTCTGACCGAGGACGAGACCCTCGCCGATGCGCAGCGCTGCATGGCCAGGGGACGGATCCGTCATCTGCCGGTGGTTCACGACGGGCGGTTGGTCGGTCTGGTGACCCATCGTGATCTGCTGGCGGCCTCGTTCTCCATCTTCGCCGAGGTCGAGGCGAGCGAGCAGCGACGTGTCTTTTCGACCGTACCGGTGGTGGAGCTCATGCACCGTGATGTGGTAACGGTGTCGCCCGACCTCGGGGCCTCCCAGGCGGCGCGGATCCTGCTCGAGAACAAGTATGGTTGTTTGCCGGTGGTGGACGAGGAAGACCGCCTTCTCGGCATCGTCACCGAGGCTGACTTTCTGCGTTTGACGGTCCGCCTCCTGCCATGACAATCCTCGACTGGGTACTCCTCATCGTATGGCTCGGCCTTACGCTGGGTGGGTTCTGGAAGGGCGCCGTGCGTTTGATCTTCGGCGGCGGCGGCCTCGTGGCGGGAGTCTGGTTGGCGATTGTGGCCGGGGATGACGCACAGGCCGCCATCGAAGGCGTCATGGGCGTCCCGTGGCTGTCGGCGGTGCTCGGCCGGCTGTTGCTGGTGTTGCTGTGTGCCGGTCTCGCCCTGCTCGCGGGGTGGGGCATCGAGCACACCCTGACCGCCATGCGTCTCGGTTGGCTCAACCGACTTCTCGGTGCGGCCCTCGCCGGCCTGGTGGCGGCCATCCTCCTCGGATTCGTGGTCGTGGTGGCCATCCAGTTCTCACCCGAGCTCGCAGCGCTGTGCCGCGAATCCCAGGTGGCCCAGTATCTGCTGTGGATGTCAGAGGTGATGCTCGGGGCTGTCGAGACGTTGTAGGAGAGTTATGAGTTTTGAGTTATGAGTTTTGAGTTACTCGCGCCCTGCGGGCGCTCGGACTTTTCACCACAAGTAATCCCATTTCAAATCCGATTCCGTGCTGATCGTTGGTTGGAAGCTGTCTGTCGCCGCTTCGCGGCTTTGTTGTTTTTGATCTCATCGGTCCCTGGGGCTCACGCCCCAGGCTATGCGTCTGTCGCCGCTTCGCGGCTTTGTTGTTTTTGATCTCATCGGTCCCTGGGGCTCACGCCCCAGGCTATGCGTCTGTCGCCGCTTCGCGGCTTTGGTATTTTTTTCACCGCGCGTTTCCTGGGGCTGGCGCCCCAGGCTAAATATATGTCGCCGCTTCGCGGCTCATGGCGCCCTGTGAATTTTCGGCTCTGGGGTCGAGGCCCCAAGAACCGGAGAAAGCCGATCCGATCAAGCGCCGAAGGCGCGGCAGATTCATAGCCTGGGGCGTGAGCCCCAGGTAACACCGGGCCTCAAAATCGCCAGCCCTGAAGGGGCGACAGATTGTTGGCCGCGGCGTGAGCCGCGGTCCGTTGACCACCCGATTACGCGACGACCGAGGCTTCTTCGATGGGCCGGTACAGGGTATCGCGGAGCACTGGAACCCGTCCGGCCTCGGTGATCAGCCGCTCGAGACGCCGGCGCCCCATTCCGGCGCCGGCCTCACCGCCGGCGGCTCGAGTGATGCGCTCATCGAAGATCGTACCGTCGAGATCGTTGGCGCCGAAGTGGAGCGCCACCTGCGCGATCTTCTCGCCGAGCATGATCCAGTAGGCCTTGAGATGGGGGACGTTGTCGAGCACGAGGCGTGAAACAGCCACGGTCTGCAGGTCGAGGCGCCCGGCGGTGGGGGGAAGGTGGTCGAGCTCGGTGTTTTGAGGATGGAAGGCGAGCGGGATCAGGCACTGGAAGCCGCCGGTTTCATCCTGGAGCTCACGCAGGGCGAGGAGGTGGTCGACGCGATCGGCGGCCGATTCCACGTGGCCATAGAGCATGGTGCAGTTCGACGGCACGCCCGCCTCATGAACGCTGCGCGCGATCTCGAGCCAGCGGTTGCCGTCGGTCTTGTGGTCGCAGATCTCTTCGCGGACCTTTGCGGCGAAGATCTCGGCACCCCCGCCGGGGCAGGAGTCGAGCCCTGCGTCGCGCAGCCGCCCGATCGTGTCCTCGAGGGACAGGCGTGACGCCTTGGCGATGAAGTCGAGCTCGACCATGGTCAGGGCCTTGAGGTGGATCCAGGGGAACCGCCGCTTGAGAGCGCGGAAGAGCTCTTCGTAATAGTCGACGAGCAGCTTGGGGTGGAGTCCTCCGACAATGTGGAGCTCGGAGACCGACTCGTCGACATCGCGGGCCGCGATCTCAACCGCCTGATCGACCGAGTAGGTCCACCCCTGGTCGCGGTCACGCCACGGCACATAGAATGCGCATAGCTTGCAGGATGCGACGCAGACGTTGGTGGGATTGAGGTGGCGGTTGATGTTGTAGTAGGTGGTGTCGCCGTGAAGTCGCTCGCGAACCACATCGGCCATGCGGCCGACTCCCAGGAGATCGTCGGTGGTGGCGAGCAGCAAACCCTCGTCGCGATCGAGGCGCTCGCCGGCGAGCACCTTCTCGGCCACCGGGCCGAGAGCCTGATCACGCAGTCTGAGGTTGCTAACCCGCATATCTCACCACCTTCCTGCTGCGGCCGGAGATCTGCCGCGATCTGCGTCGTTTGCTCCCATCGGGCCTGCTCGACGTACTGTCAAGTATGCCTCCGCGGCCCTGAGGTCGAAAACGCCGTATCTCACGACACCTCTCCGGCCTCGCGACGAAACCTGGTGAGATAGGCGGGCCAACGTCAGTCATCACCACAACATTATGCTTGAGACAGAGTCTCTTATCAAATGAGCCTCCTCCGGTACTCGCGGAAACGCGGGCGGGGATAAACCCCGCCCCTACGGTTCTCGTCGTAGGGGAGGGGTTCATCCCCTCCCATTCGAATCAACTCACTTCAATTGAAGCGAGGATAGGAACTGCTCGTTGGTCGGAAACTCGCGGACTTTCTGCAGTAAAAGCTCCATCGCCGCTTCTGGTGGCAGCGACGACAGCGCGCGCCGCATCAGGTAGAGCTTCTCCACCTGCTCCTTCGGATAGAGCTTCTCCTCCTTGCGGGTCCCCGACTGCGGAATATTGATGCAAGGAAAGATCCTTTTATCGAAGAGCTTGCGGTCGAGCACCAGCTCCATGTTCCCGGTGCCCTTGAACTCCTGGAAGATCACCTCGTCCATACGCGAGCCGGTGTCGACGAGACAGGTGGCGACCACCGTCAGGCTGCCGCCGTCCTCGACGTTACGTGCCGAGCCGAAGAAACGGCGCGGCTTTTCCATCGTCCGTGAGTCGATGCCGCCGGAGAGGATGCGTCCGGAGCCCTTCTGGAGGTTGTTGAATGCGCGGGACATCCGGGTCAGCGAGTCCATGAAGACCACAACGTTGCCGCCCATCTCGACGAGACGCCGAGCGCGCTCGAAGACCATCTCCGAGACCTGGATGTGGGACTCGAGCGACATGTCGGTGGAGGATGCGAAGACTTCGCCGCGGAAGATGCTCCGCTTCCACTCGGTGACCTCCTCGGGGCGCTCGTCCACCAGCAGGACGAAGATCGTGGTGTCAGGGTGGTTGACCGCGATGGCGTGCGCCATCTGCTGCAGGAGGGTCGTCTTGCCGGCCTTCGGTGGTGACACGATCAGGCAGCGCTGACCCATGCCGAGAGGTGCGATCAGCTCGGCGACCCGCGGCTCAACGATCTCCGGCTCGGTCTCGAGGTTGAATCGTTCAGTCGGGTCGATGCTGATCAGCTCCGAGAACGGGACCGCCTTGTTGCGGTACTCCTCCGGTTCCATTCCTTCGATGGTCTCGATCTCACTCATCCGAGGACGGTCTCCCGGATGCGCCTGTCCGGTGAGTATCAGCCCGGTCTCGAGGTGCAGGGGGCGTACCAGCTCTACCGGGACGGTTGGGTCGGAGCGGTCGGCAACAAAGTTGCGCTTCTCGGCCACCAACAGCGGACCGCCGTTGTCACGGACCCATAGGTATCCCTCGACCTGGATCGGCGGCCCCTTTGGACCCTGACGCCGGCGCGGACGCCTGCGACGACGCCGCGAGCCCGATTGGCGTTGTTGTTGCTGCTGCTGTGGCTGTTGCTCTTTGTGCTCGTTCATTCCCTTTCCTCTTGTCGGAGAGACGGTTGTGACGGTTGAAGATCGCGGAACCAGATCAGTTCACAGGCACAACCGATTGACTCATCGGGCGATCCGCACGGCACACACGCACGCTCATCAGAACTCGACCGTCCGGAGCGATGCGACCCGGGCGCCGACGCCTCATGCCTCTGGCGGGCGTCATCCACGGGCCACCTTTCCCAGCCTAACCGGAAACGTTCAGATTCGCAACCGAATTTCCGCCTTCACCGACGGGAATCATCCTTCTGAATAGTCGACCTTGCATCCACAGCCGTCCCACATTCGCTCATAGGTCTCGAGGCGGCGGGCGACGAACGCCTCCGCCGCCTCGCGAGTCGGACGGATCCGAACCAGGACCTCACGATCGGGCGTCTCCTCCTGGACCAGTACGATGTTTCTCAGACACAGGATACGGATCATCCCCGAGATGCACGTGTCCTCCTCGCGCACGAGCTCGGCCTCCTCAAGGAGCCCGGCGAGCTCGTCCGGCGAGAGGCCAAGACGTGACGCGTCACCTAGCTTCTCGAGCAGTGTATCGATGTCCACGGGCAGCCTCCGATCCGATCGCGCACAGATTACACCGGTTGGAGAAATCGTGGAGTTGACACCGTTGTGGGCATGGGTTCTACTTCCTGTGGACTACCACGTGAAATGGATAGGGAGGTACCCGATGAGATTACTGAATGTGTTGCTCGTTTGCGTGATCGCAGCGGTATTGATGGGGATAGGGACGCCCGCGGTCACGGCCCAGGAACCGGAGGTGAAGGCGCCGCAGCCGACTGTGCCGGGAATCTTCACGATCCAGGGCCAGTTCACCAGGATCGCGTACAACATGGAGGGCTGGGTCACCCTCGGCTATCGCGAGGCCAACGCCTCGCAGGGTCAGGACTGGTTGATGGTCGAGGTGGGGTTGTCGCTCCGCAAACCGACCAAAAACCAGACGCTGACGCGTGACAGCTTCACCCTCAAGATGCCCGACGGATCGACCGTGTCGCTGGCGACCCAGAAGGAGTACAACGGGGCCGGTTATCTACGCGCGTTGAACATGAGGGCCAATACGATCCGCGACTCCATCAACTACTTTCCGGTAGAAGCGAACCAGGCCTGCGCGGTCGGTTTCTTCTCGGATCCCACGAAGGGGGCGCGGTCGATCTCCTACGACCAATTCGAGCTGAGCTTCCGCCGTGCCTGCCTCGGTCGCCTGTTCTTCAAGCTGCCCGAGGGGAAAGAGATCGTGACCGGGCAGTACTGGCTCTACGTCGATTTTGCCGGCAGTCAGGTGCAGACGCCCTTCAGGATCCTGACCAAGGAAGAGGAGAAGTATTTCAGGAAGAACTGGAAGGACCTCAAGAAAGAGCATGAGGCGTT
>SDBS01001605.1_pt1 | contig 22987 bp, 39 predicted proteins | sample 2277091 | NCBI WGS metagenome assembly SDBS01 (sample SAMN10404972, study PRJNA504765) | marine sediment metagenome | isolation source: marine sediment core GS10_PC15, 163 cmbsf | place: Arctic Ocean: Southern Knipovich Ridge | collected 2010
TAATTTACACTCGTATCTATCTAATACAGTTACCAATCTTTCTTCTAGGTCATGTTTTGTATACTGTCTCACAACTGTAGCTGGAACAACATCATCTGACTTGTATGAATCTCTAAAATCACAAGTTAATATACCATATCCACCAGGAATAAGCAAGTCACACATATAGGATAGAAATGCTTCATCGTCCTCTACGTGTTCAATAACAGATGTAGAAAAGATAATATTAAAATGCCCTGGCATAGTACTATGGTATTCCTTTAAATCCATATTATAAGCAGGGTCAATACCTGTAGTAGGATATCCTAAGCTATTAAGTGTTTCATCTGCTGTATCCTCGAAGGCTCCTACACACAGGGTTCTATCAAATTCCTTATGTAAATCTATCACGGTATCTAAAATAAAAGCCTGTTGTACATTAGCTTCTGAAATCTTTTTTGCCATAGTCTCTGGACATTGTTGAAACATTATGTCTATGGAGGGTTGAAGAAGTTTTCTATCCTTGTTTGTCAACAATTTATTTAAATTTTTCATAGAAATAAGCTATCCATTTCTTTTGTGTAATTTTTGTGTGACCAAGCTGTATAATATTCCTCTAGAGGGGCTACATCATTTGCAAGTATTTCAGGTAGACTGTGTAAATCTATACGAATTTCATCTTTTAGTACATGTCTAAACATCACATTGTTAGATATAGCTATTGGTCTTCGTACAGACAGAGCATAATCTAATACACTGGAGACTCCATGATTCGGTCCACTATTATAGTGGAAGATATTCATATCGTTACCAGCTAGAAAATCTAGCATGGACTCTGTATCCCTAAAGTCATGTGTTATATTTAAAGTAATTCCAGGGTTAGTGTTTAGACTCCTACATAGAGCGGCTACTGTCTTAGCTGATGTACCATCCCTGTCTCCAAAGTATGCAAAGGGCATCTGGAAGTTTAGTATAGCTTCATCAAATTGTTCATTTACCAGGGTAGTAAGGGTATCAAAACCCTTGTGTCCAAAGCCAAACCCAAAACTTCCTATAGTTGTAACTTTATTTACAGGGAGTTCTTTGTTGTATTCAAATAGTGGTCTAGGTAATACTACCTTTTTATCAAAATTAATAGGGAGTATGTTGGGATGATTGACATCAAAGATATCATCAGCACCAAAAAATAAATATCTATCATAGTAGGGTCTAACATTTCCATCATGGAAAATAAAAGAGTGTGTAGCTTCTGTATCTTCTATAAGTTTCCTATCAGAGAGCCATGTCATAGTACACGGATACCAGTTATATATAATATGTTCTGGTTTAAAATAATCCCGTGTTCTTTTAAATTCCTCATAGGAACTTGCTTCCACATAGACGTACTGAACATCCGTAGATTTTTGTGCTATCTCTGCTACACGTTTTCCAAACTGTTGGACACCACAGTTTTCTTCCTTGTGGTTTGCTATTAAAACAGTTGTCATTTATCTCTCTTCCTTCGTTCTTTTAGAAAGTATGTATACTCTTCTTCTTTAGCATATGTTTTTTCAAGAACAGTTCGATGAGACTCACCAAGTCGTTCATCTAAAAGTCTCATGAGTTGTGCTCTACGAGCATTCATTCGTTGTGCTTTGATAGCAGCTTCTAATCTTTCCTCTGTAGAAAGACTCTCGTCCATAATATTTTCTTGCGCCCACCAACACTTGAACAGTGTAGTAAAAAACTCATCTATAATAAGTGCTGTACTTTTTTCACCTAAATTACCAGTAGAAGTATCCATTATTTATATCCAATCTACTATAGTTGCTGGCTCAATAAGTTTACTTATAATTTCCTGTGAACCTATGTCATAGTAATACATTCTTGGTTCAGGTAAAGGAACAATAAATGTTCCACCATCTTTCAAATAGTCAAAATGTATTTCTGTAAAGTTATCAATGAAGTGCCAGGGTAATACAAAGTAATAGTCTGGCTTTGACGCTATAGACTTTTCCTCTGATATAATAGGGATGCCTGTACCAACTGTCTTCAATCCAAACTTCTCTTCGTTTATCTCTGCGGCATGTACAAAATTCTCTGCACCAAGTCCATAATACTGCAAGAGAGTATTTCCTTTTGTGGAGGCTCCCATTACGGCTACTGTCTGCATGTGAGAATTTAAATGATTTATACAATCTACTACAATATCCTTAATCTTTTCAGCACGGTCTGAAAACTTTTTCATATTATCGTGTTGAAAGTACTCCATTTCATTAGCAAGTGCTGTAGGAACTGAAGATCGTACATCGTATACACTGTTTCTAGCTAATGTAGCACGAACACTACCACCGTTTACCTCATTATAGGTTGCGTCTATTAATTTCAGACCGTGAGACATAGCTATATCTCTAATCATGTGTAAGCTGTAGTACTCTAGGTGCTCATGGCATATATTATCAATAGCATTTATTTTTAGTGTTGTGGTAAGATCTGTAAATTGAATAATAAAAACACCATCTCTTTCAAGTATAGCAGATACATCTAGGATAAAATCACTGACATCATTGAGGTCATAGAACATAGCTATAGCTGTGATAATATTTGCTCGTGGTAATCCATATTTAAAATAAGCTTCTGCTGTGAAGTAATCATTAATAAAATGATTACAATTAGCTTTAGCCTCTTCCGCTAAATTTTTTGCTGGGTCAATACCTATAGTTATAACGTCTTTAGGATATAAAGAAAGCATTGTTCCATCGTTACACCCAATATCTACCGTAACTCCACTCATTCCAGGTAAAAAAGTTTTAGCGTAGTCTACTACATCCTGTAGGGCTACTACCATTGAGGAATTAAGTGCAGAACGATACCAGTATTGTCTATAAAGTTCATCACGGTCTACTGTATGTTTAAGCTGTACTAAATTACAGTGTCTACATACAACTAACTCCAGTGGAACTTTGTTAGCCTCGTCAGGTGTCTTTGTTGAAAAGTTTGAAGGGTATAGAGAACCTAGGTCTAGTACATCTATCCCAAGTTCTGTATGACAAAACCTACAAACCTTTTCTTCTCTATATTTTATAGTCATTAGTTCTCCACTTATGTTCCCTGTAATCGCATAAATATATCACCTATATTAAGTTCTTTACGTATACGTGAATAATATTCATCAGTAAGTTTTCGTGTAGTATCAATCATTTCAGTATTAAACCATTTTGTCCAATCCCCTACCACACCTTTTCTAGTCCAAGTATTTTTTCTGTCTTCTTCTCCAGGCTCACGACCTGTTTTATTTTTAAAGGAATGTTTATCTACTGTATGAAAAATCCAAGGGTTTACTATATCTATTTTAAATAGCTTAAGTATTCTTTGAATCTCTTTAATTGTATCTTCTTTTAACCACTCATAGGTTGTCCAACCATAGTTATCTATTTCAGGTATTGAAAATTCAGTAGAATGCGTACTATTATTTTCTGTCATATACTCTAAGATACGAGTAGAATCAATAGCATCTACTTCATTCTCTAAAACAGTGTGTCTAACAGAGTCTATATCTGAGTTACATTCTTGTTCTATAAAAAAATGCCGTTTATGATAACGTTTATGAAAAGATAAAGAAGTATATCTATCTCTAGGGTCACGAACTACGCCTAAAATTTTTGTAGTAGGAAAGTAGTTACGAAGCTGTTGGGGAGTAGCAGAAAAAAATTTAGGTAGTAAACCATTCTCCATGTACATTTCAGCCTGTGCTACATTATCTTTTAATTTCTTACCGTCCAATTCTGGTGATACACCCTTATGTAATAAATCTGCAAATAAATAATGTAACCATTTGCTACCTACCCGTTGCTCACTAGTAATAATAAACATAAATTTTCCTTGGGAAATAAAGCCCTCCCGAAGGAGGGCTATTTCATTAACTATTTACTTCGACTATATTCCTTCAAAGGCTTTAGTGTATTCTCATACACGAAAACTGTTCCAAGGGATTCTAGTAGAACTGTAACAAGTAGCTGTGCATTCAAGGTTACTGCACCTGCTTCTAGTAATCCTAACCAAACCATAAATGGTTGTAATAAAAGGTTAAGAACTGGAATTGCTATTGTGTAAAATCCTAAACTAAAATCATAGCTACTATCTTTGACAATAACTTTTCTATAAAATGTTTTAATACCTTCAAGTAAAAGCATTGCTATAGTTGTTACACTAAGAACTTCTATCATTTAATTGTGCCTCCTGTTTTTTAATTATATATACGAGTGCTTCTGCTAAATATTTTTGTAACTCAGCTTTAGTTCCACCATTAATAATAAGGAAATCATACCCTCTAACAGTGTCAAGAGCAGTTTCTGAGATTTCATTATATGCGGATGTATTCTTTAATATCTCACGTTTCTCTGCTTCTATACATAAACTAACAATCATATAATCTGAGTTATTTTTTAGATACTCATACTCGTTTGGAAATCTCCAATCATCTATGAAAACAAAATCATAAATTCCTGGATTAGAATTAATCTTAGTTAGAACTTTTTCTGCCCACATATAGGGATTATAGGCTCTACCTGTTTGACCAATTCCTTGTAGTAGGGCTCTACCTTTAGAGTCCTTTTCTCCGTTCCAACCAAACCTATCCTTAGCTATAGACTTAATATCCTCTGCAAAATGCATTACAGTAGAATCAAGATAGTCAAGTGTATTAACAAGTTCTAAAAATATTTGACTAGCTAGAGATTTACCCACGCCAGCCTTTCCACTTATTAGAACTATAGTTGTTGGACTTAAATCCGAAACCTTATATTCTTTCACCTTTAGCACCGATAACTTCTCCTTGTTCATCTATGGAAACAGTGGTCATAGTAGTAACTGCTTCTATAACCTCTACCTCACTTTTTACAGTCAGGAGTGCTTTTATAAGAACTGCTTTATTTCCGTAATGTTTAACCTTATATTCTTTACATAGGTCTACTAATTCAGTTCGTTTCATACTTGAAAGTTCTGCAACGGAAAATTTTAGTGTGGAAGTTTCTTCTACACTACTAAACAATTCTTCTAAATCTTCTTGGTACCTGTTGTATGTATTTATATCTTCCATACTTACACCTCTTAGTTTGAATAGTATTCCTCAAGTATACCCTCTAATACTTTAGGACTCAATATATTTCTCTTTACCAGGACTGAAATAAGATAGGATAATGCTTGAAGGTTTATAACTAGGGTAGTATTATTACTTGAAAAAAATCTATCCTCAGCCTTCTTTTTAATTATGAGGGTGTTCACTCCTGGTAAATGTTGTATCTCTATCTTATACATAATCACTCTTCCTTAACTAAATAAGGACTATCCTCGTCATCATTTTCTAAATTCCAACCAATGTTACCCATATACACTTGAAAATACTCTACAACAAGTTCATTTGCATCTTCAAATTCTGCTGTACTAACAGAGATACGTGCCACAAGAGGTTTATCCCAAGCATTTAATTCTTCGTTCCAATCTGCCTGACTAACCTCATATGTTCCTAACCATTCCTTTTTATCCTTATCATAAATAAAAGTTGTAGTTTGTGTTTGATAATAACTTTTAACTTCTATGCCATCTTTAGTTTTATAAACCATACCTCTCCTAGAGACTATTTCTAATCCAGCGTCTATATGGGGCTAGAACATCGTGTAATTCTTCTAAAATCTTTACATCTTCTATGTTGTGTGCAATCATTGTTTCTACTGCTTTAGGCTCACCTATACGAGCAAACATCCACTCCTCCGAACTAAGGTGGCTTTTACCTTCAATACCTAGAAAGCGGGTAACAGCATCTAGGCTATTTCTATGAAGTCTAAACTTGCCACGCACTGAGTAATACAGATCAAAGTGACTAATCTCACCGTGACGAGGAAACTCTAATGACTCTAATTCCTTGTCTACAAAAATTAAGGACTGAATAATTTCATTCTTTCTTACGGATGAAGCAATAGTCTCACCTGTGATTTCTTTGTATAACTTTTTAAGTTTAGCTACAGTAAGATTTTTATATTCAGCGATTCGCTGTCGTCTAACTTTTTGATACCAAAATTCTGCACGAGTACGCACATATTTAATATCGTGCCGTGTACCATAATAAGTAATAATAATATTATACTTTTTAATCTCAGCTAAACATGATTTTATAATCCGTAAATCCGGCTCACCTGCTAAAATTTCTTCTTGGGTAGTAGCATCAACAACTACGTTAGGGTTACGTCTTTCTTTTATAGCCCAGGAAAGTACATTTCCGTAATTGGCAACTAAGTTATTGAACTCGATATCAAAATAACCAATACGAGTGCTCTCATGTTGATACCAAGGTTCCTTTTTCTGTACGTTTATCCTTCGTTTAGGCATACCTACTACATTTTTTTCAGTACGAATTTTTCTTGCAATTGCTTCGGTCTTAACTTCTATCACTCTACCTACTTTAAAACAATTTGGATGTGTCTTAATTGTGTGTCTATGTACACATTTTGTAGTTTTGGTTGTCATACTATCTCCTAATGGTGTGTCGATATTTACTTGCAATATGTTCTCTCATACTATCTACTTGTTCTTCTGTTAGTCTATTAGCAACCCTCATATACTCTAAAAATCCTTCATCGGTAAAAATTCCACCGAGAGAATATGAAAGTCTTCCACAAATCTTTTTAAAGTATCCAGCAATTGTATTGCGGGAAATACCTAATAATTTTTCTAACTCACTATAAGGTTTTTGACTAGATACATACTCTAAAATGGCAAGCTCAAACAAATCAATAGTTCCAATCTTTACTAATTCTGAAATCTTTTTTTCAATAATTAATAAATTATTAAATTCATCAGATTCTAAATTATGTTTTTCTATTATGCGAAGTCTATCACGTATGATTGTTTCTACTAGCCAACTCATTCCAACAATACTCTTTGTACGTGCAGCCCCTGCATGGTGAGTTCCACCTCAGTAAACCACTCCGTACATATTTTCCTTTTGCAATATCCTCTATCATTGTAGGAATAATTTCATTGAACAAAACAAACTCATTCTTACCATTACGTACATACCTAGACAACTTACCTTTATATAGGTATGCATAATAGAGTAGCGGTACTTTTTTATATAGCTTTCGGTACGCCCAATTGTATAAAATAAACTGTGGGTCTGAGGTTATTGCCATAGGTGAAGGCGGTCTTTTACCAGTCTTCCAATCAATTACAATATTATCCTCATGAATAATTCTATCAATCTTACCAATTAGATATACATCTTCTGTATACTTTATTTTAAAATCTAATTCAATTGTATCGGTTTCTTTTAGTATTGATGCAAAGGAACTAAAGAACTTACGTACATATATTTGTACAGAAGCTTGTAAATCCTCAGCTAAATCTTTCTTCTCAGCTAAATCTTTAGCTAAAGTTAATGCCCTATCCTTATCTCTCCACTCAATCTCAATAGCCTTGTGTACAACAGAACCTAAAAGCATAGCAGGTGTACTAACACCCTCTGACTTATGGTATCGTCTATAGAAGTACTTCATCGAGCACGATAAATAATCTTTGATTGCCGAAGCACTTAAATATAAAGTCATTAGGATACCGCAAGCCTTTTGTTAGCTGATTCAGTTCTCCACACATCTATCAATGCTTTATCTAAATCAAACTTTAGTTTAATATGCTCTAAGTCTGCGCAAGTACGCGCAAATCTTTCTCGCTTTTCAAATAATTCTCCATTGAATCCAGAGAATAGCCATGCCTTTTCAATAAAGGACATCGGTCTAGGTTTTCCATTAGTAAAATATTTACTATTAGTATATGCGGTCTTTGTTATGTGAGCTACTACATCTTTTATCTGTACCTCAAGTAATAGTTTATTATAGGTTAGCTCCTTAATTTCTTGAATAGTTGCATACATATCCTCAAAATCAGGAAGCGTTGGTAAAATAGTCATGACTTATTAACTCCTGTTCAATTCCATAAAATAAATAACATGCACTAAATGAACTAGTTATATCTTGTTCACTCATTGAGGATATACGGCTAACAATCTTTCTATACTGTTGCAAATCCCTCAGACTTGCTAGATATAAATGATAAAGATTTATAGTACACTCTTCCCACTCTGGTAAAAGTAAGAATTTTCCAATAGTTTCCATTACATATTCGGAAGTAAATTCCAGGGACTCCGCAATAGAGTCTATAGACTTCCCACTAACGCATAGCTTAAGTATGTCGTACACTGCAATATAGTCCACTACATGCGGAGGTACACCTGTTTTTTCTGAATGTACTGCTCTAATTAAATCCCAATCAACGTTAGTCATTATCTAATTAATCTACCTTCTTTAAGTCGTTGAATTTCTTCTAATAAAACTACCTCAGACTTATATATCTTATCTACCTGTTCAATCAACTCAGCAAAGGCTTGGAAATCGAAGGCTACAAACTGCTTTGAAGTACCATGAGCACCAGAAAATTTACATATGAGCATAGGAATACTCTGTGTACCCGTAGCTTCTTCACGAATTTTCTCTAACCACTCTCGTTTAACAGCAAGTTGTTTAGCTCCGCCATATCCTACCTTTGCCTCTGCTCTAAAGGTTCTACCAATAGAAGGTATATAACCAGAGATATCTCCAGCTAAGAGTGGTTCACCCATGATAGTTCCAATAGCACCAGAACCAGCAACACGTTTCCAAACACTACCTGGAAGCAGTTCTGTAAGAATTTTAGAAGCATCCCGTTCCCACTGAGAACCCTTTCGCTTTTGATACTTACCTGGTTTCTTTTTCTTCTTGGACTGTGATGTCACCAAAATTTTCCTCTTCATTTACTTTTGCATACATAATAATATGCTCTACCCAAGCTACTCCAACTGCTAAAACCCTTATCAAATCCTTCATTAAATCATCTGATGTAGTATCCTTATCTCCTGCTGTTAACTTCCAAAGAGTATTAGCAACTCTTCCAAAATAATCACTAACAATCATTAGCCATAAAGCCCAAGGGTTATTATCATCCTTACCTAGTTCAATTTGTCGTTCACGTTCTTCATCAATCAATTGAAATACTGTTTCTCTATACGAAATATCTTTACTCATTTTCTAACTCCTTTATCTAAAATTGTTACCGTCTTACCTTTAAACTTAAGCGGTATCATTCCTATTTCACCATCACGATTTTTTCTTAAAAGAATTTCAACAGTATCAGGAAATTCTGTGTCTGTATTATAGTAAGCATCCCGATAAAGAAACATAACTATATCTGCATCCTCTTCAAGATTTCCTGATTGTCTTAGGTCTGACAGAATAGGCCGTTTATTATCACGCAGTTCTACTAATCTATTCAGTTGTGATACAACATAGACTACTATCCCTAACTCATTAGCTAGAATTTTTAGCTGTCTACATATACGACCTATCTCATGTGTAGAACCTTCATCTCTCTGTGACATTAGCTGAACATAATCTAAATACACAGATTTTATTCCATACATTTGATGGTACTGTCGTACAGTATTAGTAACGTAAGTTATATCAGCACTATAGTTTGTATCAATAAATATTTGTTTATCCTCTATTCTCTTACGAGTTTCTGCTAATAGCTCCATTTCACTTGTTGTAAGATTACCCTGTCTAATTTGGGTCGAGGGTATCTGAGATTCTATAGAAAGAAATCTATCTGATAATCGTTCACTACTCATTTCAAAAGAAAAAATAATGCAAGGTTCATTAGCAAACAGTGCCGAACAAGCTACAAAAACTGACTTCCCCTGTGAGGGTCTACCTGCTACAATAATTAAATCTCCAGGTGAACCACCATTTATTATAAGATCTATGGAAGGAAAACCTGTTGACTGTCCTTGTACACCTGGGTTTGCTCGCCTCTTAATAATCTTTTCCCAGGAAGTTTTTAGAATATTTATTAAAGACTCTGTTCTATTACCACCAGAATTCATTAATAATTCTGATATCTTATCCTTTATATAGGTGAGAACCTTACTAATATTACTACCTGATTTTATTAACCCAGGTACCTTATTTACTAGGTTTAGTAAAGACCTACCCCTATAAGAATCTAAAACCATCCCCTCATAACTCTTAAAATTATCAGGATTATACTCACCTTTAGCAAGATGCTGTATATATTCTTCACCTCCAGCATCCTCTAATTTATTTAGCTGACGTAAATATTCTGTTAGAAGCATAGGTTCAGGAACTAAACCATTAGCGTGGAGCTTATAAATAGCTTCTAGAAGTATGGTATTTGGTAAGGAGGAACACATTTCAGGCTTAATAAAAAAGCCTTCGTAAAACTTTTTAGGATGTTGTAGTAAGATAGATAGCGTAGCTCTCTCAGAGTCCTCTGAAAACAGACTTGAATTATCCTTGAGTGTCATAAGCTTCCTTTGCCTTTTTGTTTGCTAACTCTCTTTCTTTAATTATATCTGATAGATTTATAGCAGGGTCTGAATGTTTTCCTTCTATGTCTCTACGATGTCTCTCTGCAATTATTCTTCTCAGTAATTTAAATAAACGTGTGCCATCCTTTATATGTGAGTAAGATATTCCTATTTCCACAACTCCAAAATGTACAGACTCTCGTCCAAATAGTTTTACAAGTTCTCTAAACGAAAGCATTATTGTCTTATCTGGAACCTTTGAAAATAACTCACAGTAAAAATTTGTAAGTACGTATGCAGGATTTTCTGCATCTAGAAGTTCATCATAATAAATATTGGCAATGTTCTCCATAAAATAAGGGAGAGAGGTTTAACTCTCTCCCTATTACTCCTAGTCTAATAAAGCTTTTACACTATCAGTTATTTCATCTTCGAGATTAGAAACTGTTTCAATATCCTGAGCAATAGCTTCCTTTTTAATTTCTATATTTTCTATTGCATTGCGTGAAGTAAAGATATCACGTAAAGAAACACCACGAATGAAGGAAGAAACTTCGTCAGAAGTTAGAGTAATTATAGCTTTGTTTAAATCGTAAAGTTCTTCTGTAACTTCTACAACATCATTGCGAGAAGCTTGTGGAACAGGAGAAACATTACGCTCTCTCCCCTCGCCACTCACTATTAAAGCTACATCATAGTTTGTAATTCCCAAAGGAATTGGCATACCCGATTCATCTGATTCTAAACCACAGGTTGCAAGATCAATAGCATCGAGATCTTCGAATAAAGTTTTTCCACTTGATAATACTCTGACAGTATTTGAAGATGTTACAGGAACATCAGCAAGCGGTAATTTTGTTTCTTCACACAACACAGGAAACTCTCCTGCTGCGTTTATCTTATTCTCTGTTCCCTTTGCTGCTTCAGGATGAACCTTTACAGGTGTTCTATCTAATACGTTTGCATAATAACGAAGTTGCCAAGGATTAAAACCCTCTTCTTTTTTAGCTTGCTTCCAAGCTTCCTTTTGTCCAACCTCTTTACTTACACGAGTAAGAATTTCCTGGTTATTAGAACAAATAGGGCAGGTATCTCCTAAACATTCAATACTAATTCTGTTTAACCAGTGGGTATAAACCATTTTAATCTCACCCATTGGTTGAAGTAAGCGAATAATATGTTGTCCTTCAGTTAATTTAAAAAATTTTGTACGCACGGAACGTGTTGTACGGTCTGGTCTCTGTAATCTGCTAGTCATTTTCTGTTTTTTCCTCTGTAATAGTTTCAGAAGCAAATGCTTCCTTTAATTTTGCAAAGGTTACTTCCTTTGCTGTATCAATATCTTTTAACAACTTTTGAATCAATTCACCACTTGTTTCTCCTGATTCTGCAAGTAGTGTTTCAATCCTTCGTAATGCACCACTACTTTCTAAGTAATACAGGTAGGTTTTATCTGATTGTAAAAGCTGTAAAAATCTTAATGCACCTATAACCTCTACGTCAGTTAAAAACTCTACTGGTATATCTGTTATAGTATCGGTAACCTTAATGTTTTTAAAATCACCGAGGGTATATAATCGCTCCATTCCTAATGTTCTATTCATTCACTACTCCTTTTCTTTTTCTGGCAGGACTATATTATAACACATTTCTATAATTTTGTCAAGGGTTTCTGGATTAGTACTTAAGTACTGCTTTGATTTGACTATCCCTTGACCTAATGTAACCTCATCAAATCTGTAGTATGCACCTGCTCTTCTTATTACACCAAGCTTAGTAGCAAATTCTAATACATCCCGATAGTAATCTACACCCTTTCCAAATACAATAGGGATTGTGGAACTTCTAAACGGAGGTGCTAATTTATTTTTAGATATTGTAAACTTAGTTATGATACCAAAGATTTCACCCTTGACATCTATCTTACCACCCTTAGTTAGTTTAATTTCTATAGACTTATAATGCTTTAGTGCATTACCACCAGGAGATACATAACCTTTCATGTATGACCCTATACTACTACGTACTTGATTAAGAAAAACGAAAGCTATGTTGTGTTCCTTTACCATAAATGAATTACGCCGTAACCATTTAGTAAGTAATCTTGCTAACAAAGCTACGTTAGCATCAGTTAATTCATCTGTCAACTCTTTCTCAGGTGACACTGCACCTAAAGAATCTAAAATAACTAAACCAAACGCACCAGAATTAATAGCATCTTCTGCCACACTGAAAAAATTCTCAGCAGTTTGTGGTGAAAGAATAATTAATTTATCTGTATCAAATTCACCCACTATTTTACTAACATACTCAGCATCAAGGCTTCGTTCTGCATCAAGATATAAAACATTATCTCCCTTTAACATAGCTTCTTTAGCTATAGTTAAAGCTAGAGTTGTTTTACCAGAAGATTCTGGTCCAACTATTTCAGTAAATCTTCCACGGGGAATCCCGCCTATTCCTAAAGAAATATCTAGTGATAAACTTCCTGTTGATATTACATCTAACTCTCTGTCTATATTATTTACCACTGAACTCTCTCCATACTCATCCACAAAGTTCTTTAAAAAATCTTTTATTCTATCATCCATTCTTATTCTTCTCCAACCTATCTTGAATTATTTGTATATACTCCTCATTCATTTCCATTCCAATCCACCTACGGTCTAGATTTTCACACGCTATTGCAGTAGTACCACTACCGAGTACATTATCTAAAACAAGATCACCAGGATTTGTGTATGTTTTAATCAGGTACTCAAACAAAGCTAGTGGTTTTTGTGTAGGATGTAGCTTAGGTGTATCCCGTTTAAACTCTTGAACTGTAACTGGATATCGGAAGCCGTCATTCTTTACAACAACGTCTACCTGTTTACCATAATTAGAGCTAGAATTTTTAGCACGAGCTACCCCACTATAAGGCATTCCCTCAATTAGCTGAGGATTATAGGTGGGAAGCTTTTTATAGAACACTAGAATATTTTCATGGTTCTTCATCGGCATCTTTCTAGCATTCAAATGTCCAGTAGCCTGTGTCTTTTTCCATATCCACTCATAGCGGAGCATCTTTAAATTACTAACTGCAAGAGTTTTATCAAAGGGTAGTTGTGCTGTCAACACAATAGCAGTGTGGTCATGAGTAATCTTTTCATACGCTTTCCATAGTTCAGCTAAAGGAATAATAGAATCCCACTTATTCCTAGTAGTACCATATGGAAGGTCTGCTAATATCATGTCTACCTTCACACCCTTAATTGCAAGTAGCTTCATTTCCTCTATACATTCACCGTGTATTAAAAGATTGTCTCCTACACTAATATATTTAGACAACTAATTCTTCTGACTCTCTTATAAACGTATCAACAGCATCACGCAATATTTTAAGTTGTTTCAAATCAGTAAAACATATAAGATTGTGTGAAGAAATTATTCGAGAATTTACAGGCCATACCTGCATTACTATACCCTCAGAATTTTCATTAACTATTCTTTGAGTAAACCTCAAATAATTTTTTTTCTCGTTTATAAAATATTTACCACCAGCTCTTTCTTTAGTAGTTGTTAATTTTTCTTCCATAATTTTACTCCTTTAATTTAAACCAACCATTGTTTAACCATTCAGGCTGTCTATCTGTTTTCACTAGCATACCAAAACCATTAAACTTTATTTTATTAATTCTATGTATACCTTTTACAAGAAAACTAGGCCATCCAGATTTCTTTCTTTCTTCCTCTGTAAGATGTTGATATCCTACAGCCTTAACTAAAGTACCAATCCTCATCTCTCACCTCTACTCAAATCAGCAAGTGCTTTCTCTAATCTTTTTATTCTTGAGGCCGAATTATAACAATCTTTCATATGAAGTAACCACTGTAAGTGCAGGGGATTTACCTCTTTAGCCGAAGCTATCACCTCCTGCTCTAGTTGGTGTTGGACTTTGGAGGTGATTACTATTTCAAAGTCCTCATCCATTCTTTCATCACAGTCTATACAAGCTATCCACCAATCATCATAAAATGAATCAATTTTAAATTTGTTATGAGTACAATCCATAATTACTTACTCCAAAAGTCTAAGACTTTATAATCTACTGTGGCAGGTATACCATTTAAAAATCTGGCTTCACCACGTTCCATACACCCAACCAGATAGGGTATAGCTTCATCAACCAGTTCTTCTTTTACTTCTACTACTACCTCATCGTGTACCTGAATAAGAAATCTGAAATCATCGTGGTCAAACGATAAATTATAAAAGACTTCTACCATAGCTATCTTGAGGGCATCAGCAGAACCACCCTGAGTAATGTGATTTATCCCTTCACGCTTTACCCTAGCCATAAATTTATAATACTCATTTTCTTCTGCAAAATATGTACGATCTTCGAAATATCTAGCTCTACCATATGGAGTACGAGAATATTTTCTATCCCATACACCTTTACCTATTGCATTTAAGAAAATAGCTAACTGTGGATAGCCAGCAAAGAACATATTAAGAAAGTGTTGTGCTTCTTCTTTTGTAATGTTATCGTTGGTTATAGAAATACGATAGGCTGATGCACCATAGATGATAGCAAAGTTAATTGTCTTACCTTTACTGCGTTCTTCTTTAGTTATTTCTTCAATCGGTTTCTGAAAAAGAATGCTAGCAGTCTTAGCATGAATATCCTCACCCTTCATAAAGGCTTCTATCATCTTAGTTTCACCAGAAACTGCTGCCATTAATCTAAGTTCAGCTTGAGAATAGTCTGCCGTAATAAGCTTATATCCAGGTCGAGCTATAAAACAATTTCTATACTCATCCTTAGCTATAATGTTCTGCATATTCGGACCACTACTTGACCACCTTCCTGTAGCTGTACCTGTCTGATTATATCGAGGATGTATTCTCCCTGTGTCTGGATGAATAAAATCTTCCCAGGCTTTACCAAAGGAACTAGCACGTTTTGCACACTCTCTATATTCAAGTAAATCTTTTATTATTTGCTCAGAGATATATTTCTGTACTGCAAGTTTACCAGTACTATCAAGAGAATATCCGTATAAATTTAATGCACGTTTAATTTGTGGATGACTTGTAATTTTCCACAAAGATTTTAGTTCTTCCAGGATAAATTTCTTATCTGTAAGTTCTCCAAGATATTTTCTACGTTTCTTTGTAGCTGGTTGAATTGGAACCTTGTAAGCAGAGAGTGCTTCAACACCATCCTTACATTGTTTTAAAACAAAGTCGCTAGTCTTATCAAAGATTCTTTCCTTAATACTACTAGCTAATTCCGAAGCACGTTTTATATTTTCCTCATAATAAATCATCCAGGTATCTATATCTAACTTGACACCATCATATTCCATTTTGGCGACTACCGGAAGTAGTGCCATTTCTAAATCTAATATATGTAGTAAACCTTTATTGGTGGCTTCCCCTATTTGAAGTTTCTTTATGTCCTTTAAATATTGAACATCCATTGCTGAATACCACAGCATTTCCTCTGTTATAACTTCTTCTGTGGTAAACAATTTAGTTATTGTTTTATCTAATGTAACCAAACAATAATGTTGTGTCAATATATTCAGGGTGGTGTACATAGACCCTGGTAATCCAGCAAACAACACAGATTCCGCTAACTGTGTATCATATACATTTTGTAACAGTATGCCTGTGTTTTGTAGCGTGAATTTCAATTCAAATTTTACGTTGTGTGATATGATTGTTTTGCCACTGTCACGTACCAGTTTAGTCACGATTTGAAACAGTTCACCAGATGGTGTATCTAAATTCAGTATGAATATTTTACCATTCAGTTCATATTGTGCCAGCCTAATAGGGTGTGTAAACCAATCCAGTCCCCATGTTTCAACGTCATAGGCTATATCCTTGGTGTCATTAAGAGCTTTAATAAAACCCTCAGTTTCAAGTTGGGCTACCTTGTCTATTAAGATGTACGATGTCAAGCCCATATTACTCCTTTATATTTCCAAAGAATTTTCTTAGAGCTATAAGTAGTCCATATTCTAAACCAAAAACAAACATAGGATTATGCCAATTATCTAAGGCTATTTTTCCAATCTTATATTTTTTTCTATAAGCTTCCCTAATTGGAAATGTTCCTTCTTCTATTATTTTTTCTACCCAATCTTCAGCAGCATCCTGTGAAAGAATTTCGGACTTCATAGTAGTACTCCTTTCCTATTTACTTATCAATAAAGTTATGTTATACTATCAGTCATTAACTTATATAGATACGCACCAAGCAGTACAGGCCACAGAACTACATCGAATAGTACAGTCTCTACTTTTTTATTTACGTGGTAGCTACGAATAGCCACACCTATTGAAACTAATAAATAAAATAAATTGAACATTAATAACTCCTTACATAAAAATAGTTAATCATGACCATAGTATACCACATAAATAGAAGGTTGTCAAGGGTAATGATTAACCAATTAGTACTATTAAAATTAATGTTTATAAGTGTATATATGTTTCTTCCGAATGCTTGCATATTATACCACAAATAATCGAATACGTCAATGGTACCTTTGTACTAGTCCAAACAATAAATTGACCCTTGACAAAATAAACATTGTGTGTTACAATATATACAGTTAACAATGAAAATTTGGACAAACGGAAATCGCATTTATAGGATGAACGATGACAACACTGACAGAATTAATTGAGAAAGGTCATACCCTTAAAGGTAGTGGCAGATTTCTAAAAACAATAGAACACTCATCGTTAGTAATTGATACAGCAAAGGATATTTTTTATTGGAACAGTCAAGGTATTATAGGAGATGTATTTGTTTGGCTGACGAAGGTAGAGGGTAGAACTGAGTCAGAGGCTAGGCAAATTCTTAAGGAAGATATAATCCATGACCATCAATTATATGTAGAGGTAGTTAGTCCTAGTGGAAAAGAGTTAACAGTATATCCTAAGCTAGTAGATATATTTCATGAGGTGGGGAAAACAAGTAGAACCTATTGGTATGATAGAGGATTTACTGATAAAACTATTGATAGATTTTATTTAGGTTATAATGAAGGTTGGTATCTCATTCCGTTCTTTGTGAATGGTACACTACTAAATTTTCAAATGCGGAGAGATACTCCAGAGAAAAGAATAAAGAGTTGGTACTCAGGAGTGGGTCCGATTCTTTTTAACTCTGATATACTTCGTATGGGTAACTCAGTAGTTATTACCGAGAGTCCTACTGATGCTATGTTACTAAGTCAGAGAGGTATACCTGGAGTTGTTAGTACTAATGGGGGTTCTAGCTACTGGTCACCAGCTTGGTATAAATTCTTTTTGGATAAAAGAGATATTTATATTGTATATGATAATGATAAGCCAGGAAGAAAGGGAGCTACAGTAATAGCTAAAGCACTAGGTCAGAACAGATGTTTTGTTTATAACTTTGATGAGTATCCTGAGAAGTATGACCTAGGTGATTGGTTAGCTGACCCTAAAAATAAGGTTACACCAGTAGGAGATTTCCTGGAAGAGAAGTCTCGAAGGATATTTGAATGAGTAAAAAGCCTATTACTATAGAGGTAGATGGTGAAGTATCTGTTTTAGATGAGTTACCAGAAGAAAAAGCATTTGCACTAGAGTGTTACTTAAGTTCTCTTCTTAATGGATTACGTGTAAATTGGGATGCATACGAGGAGGAAATCAAGGAACATACAAAACTAAAAGAAGAATCTTTTCATAGGATAGAGGGGTTACTTGTAGACCTATGTAACTTATTGGATTTAGATTATTGTATAGCAAAGGATGAAGATATATTCAATGCTATACGTAGGTTGAAAGGAACTGCAACAGATGAGCAACAAGAACTATACTGTAGTATGTGATGGGGGGAAGAAGGCTGGTATGGCGTATGGTTCATTCAAGTTATATAACCCTAGTGGTAAAGAGATAGCTCACCATTTTATGTTCTTTGGATTTGGTACATCCAATACCGCAGAGTATCTGGCACTAATAAATTCTGCTAAGTATTGTAACAAAAATGGTATCCGTCACGTAGTATTTAAATCTGACTCATTGATTATTATCAATCAGATTGTAGGCAAATGGATAGCTAGGGAACACCTTCGTAAGTTAAGAGGTGTAGCTAGGAATGAGTTGAATCAAATGAAGTACTGGAGATTAGAGAAATTAACTGGTAAAGAAGTTAAGAAAATATTAGGACACTAACATGGAGACTATAAAAGTAAAAGTAGAACTGGATGGTGAGTTAGTTAAAAATTTAATAGTTCATCATCTTAAGGGAATGTTTATAGGAAAGGATATAACAATTATTAACATACGTAAAAATAATGGGTCACAAAGAGAACCTTGTAACCACTATGATATTGATTTAGTTTTAGAAGATAAGGAGTAGTATGCAAACATTTGGATTTGATTTAGATGGTGTATTATATGATTGGCATAGGGCTATGTATCGATGGTTGATACACAACACTGATTTAGATTTAGATGAAGAGACATTCTGGTTAAGAGAAGAGGGTAAGCAAGAGGGTTGTTACTCTAAATCTATGTGGGATAATTTAGCTAGTATGCCCCATCTGTATGAACAACAGGTTCCTTTACCTGGGGTAGTAGATGCTGTAAAAGAAATAGCAAAGACTTATAAGATAATTTATATCACACATAGAAGGAAAGAACTTAGATTTGTTACAGAATCGTGGTTAGAAACTTATGATTTTCCTAATAGGGATAATCTTATTTTTACTGTATTACCAAAGGATATGTTATTAGAATTTCATCCCTGTAAATACTATGTTGAGGATAGACCTGGAGTTATTGAAACATTAAGTGCTGTAACAATTCCTATATTAAGAAGGTTGCATTATAATAAACGAGTATGGGATAAATATCCTGGTGTTGAGTGTGTATCAGAGTTACCAGAATTAATTAAACAACTAGAGAGGAAGAGTAAATGAATTTTAATGAATACCAAAAGCAAGCAATAACAACAGCAGTGTATCCTAAAAAATCAGGGACAATGTATTTAACGTTAGGATTGTGTGGGGAATCTGGTGAAGTAGCAGAGAAGGTTAAGAAATTATATCGTGATAGGGGTGGTAATATTACACTTGATTTTATTAATGAAATGATAGGAGAGTTAGGTGATGTGTTGTGGTATCTTTCTTGTCTTGCTCTAGATTTAGGAATCAATTTAGATACAATAGCTACTGAAAATTTGTCGAAACTTAAGTCCCGTTCAGAGAGAAGTGTGGTACATGGGGATGGTGACAGTAGATGAGTCTATCAGCGATAGGGGAAAAAATATTTAAACTTAAGTATGCAACAAGTGAAAAAGAAACTTGGGAAGATGCTTGTCTACGTGTAGCTCAATATATAGCATCAGCAGAAGAAAAGGAAGAGCAGATAGAATGGACAGCTAAATTTTTTCAAGCGATAAATGATTTAGTTTTCTTACCTGGAGGTCGTATACTAGCTAATGCAGGAACAACAACTAAGAATTTAATGAACTGTTTTGTTCTTCCTGTTGAAGATTCTCGTACAAGTATTTACAAGAGTCTTTCTCTAGCCGCAGAGATTTTTGCACAGGGAGGAGGTATTGGTTATAACTTTTCTAAGCTTAGGGAAGAGGGAGCTAAGATAAATACTACAGGTGGAAAGTCTAGTGGTCCTCTTTCTTTTATGGGACAGTATGATTTTACTGGTGAGGTAATCCAACAAGCTTCTCGTAGAGGAGCACAGATGGGGATGTTACATGTAAGTCATCCTGATATATTTAAATTTATTAAACATAAATCTAGATTATCACCAAGACATAAGCGTATTCTTAGTGAGGTAAGAGGTAAGCTAGGACTTGGGGTAGCTGAGGATAATATAAAAAGCTTGGGATATAAGGTAGATAAATTAGACTTTGTTAATACTCTGCGTAAGACATTAGCTGACAATCAATTAACACACTTTAATCTATCTGTTATTCTTACTGATAAGTTTATGAAAGCGGTGGAAGCAAATGAGGATTGGGATTTAGTATCACCCTCAACGGGAGAGGTTGTCAGTACAACAAAAGCTAGACTGCTATTTAGAACCATAGCTAAACGTGCATGGGAGTCAGGTGACCCTGGTGTATTCTTTATTGATAGGGCTAATGAAGACAATATGGTTAAATACATTGGTGATATAGAGAGTACCAATCCCTGTGGAGAGGTTCCTCTACTACCGTATGAAGCCTGTTGTTTAGGTAGTTTGAATTTAACCTCGTTCTATGATGAAGGAACTAATACCATTAACTGGGAATTTCTTGAGTACTCAATTAGACTAGCAATTCGTTTCCTAGACAACGTACAAACAATGTCAATTACGGGCATTAATGAGATTGATGAAACGTCTAAAAATTTGCGTAGGTTGGGTCTAGGTGTGATGGGATGGGCTGACCTGTTGGCATTGATGGAAATTCCATACGATAATCAGGAAGCTCTAGACCTTGCAAGGAAATTAAGTTGGTTCATAACCCTATTTTCCTGGAGCGAGAGTCTAATTTTGGTGGGAAAAGGGTCGCCATTTAACGCTTTTGATGCAAAGTGCGTGGATATGCGAGTAATAAATAAAGTACTTAGTTGTGAGTTTACCTCATTAACATCTGAGGAACTAGCTGAAATGGGTGAGGAAGTAGCAAAAGTACGTAATGTATCTGTTACTTCTATAGCACCTACAGGTAGTATAGCTCTCCTAGCTGGTGTAAACTCTTCTATAGAACCTTTCTACGGTTTAGCTTATACTCGTAATATGACAGCAGGGGTGGGTAATGTAGCTAAGGATACAATCTTAGAGACTAACCCTATTCTTTTAGGTAAACTAGAAGAGTTAAAACTTACTAACGAAGAGATTGGTGACATACTAAAAACTGTTTTAATTAGGGGTGGTACTTTAAGTGTTGTCCCCAACGTACCAAAGAATTTAAGGGATGTATTTAAGACAGCCCATGAGATAAGTTGGAAAGACCACATAAAAATGCAAGCTGCTTGGCAAGATTTTGTTACAAATGCTGTATCAAAGACTATTAATATGCCAAACTCTACTACAATACAAGAAGTAGAGGAAGCTTTTATGGCTATGTGGAAAGCAAAACTTAAGGGTGGGACTATTTATAGGGATGGTAGTAAGGCATTTCAAATCCTTACAGTTTAGTAGTAAGGAGGATAAAAATGAGGAAAATAGAGATAGTTTTAACTTTTATAATAGGATTTCTATTATGTCTAGTAATATATAAAGAGCCAATTTTGCTAGGCAATGACCTATTAAATAAAATAGAGGTAATGGAAGAAGGAACGTTTAGTGGTTTTTATGACCATGATTATGAATGGATAATATGCAATGATGAATCATCTTGTTTTCACGAAGTAGGACACTGGATAGATGCTAATAAAGGGTATATATCAGATACATCTGAGTTCAAGATAACATTAAATGAGTATGTTTATTGGTGCAAAGACCTAGAAGTTCCAGTAGATTACTGCAAATATCTAATTTCTTTCCCTGGTATTGGTGGTAACAGAATATATAATGGATGGGGTGGATATAGTGAAGCTTATGCAGCTATATATGCTTACAATCTATACTACAATCGCCCTATGCCTGAACAATTTATAAAGTTTTATAATAATTAATTAATATAGGAGATTTACAATGACAGATATGAAATACGAAGCTTTATTATATAAGGACGCTGTGTTATTTTGTGAGATCATTGCTTTTGGAAGTATTCCTAGAGAATCTACCTCCTTAGGTCTTATAGAAGTATCTGACCTTAATATTATTTTTAATATTACTCAGTCAGTAATAGAGGATGTAATTGCTGACTTTTCCGAGGGTACTATTTCAACATGGTATATTCAGTTTTCTCCTGAAAAAGGTAAAAAAGATGTTTCTTTCAGAGGGTTTCCAATTAATTTGAGTGTAGGCACAGGAACTTTAATAATTAAACCAACAGGTAGGTTACTGTAAGCTTATGTGGAAATTTATTAATACAAAGTACATTGAACGAGTGGGTAATTCTCAAATTTACTATGACACTAAAGAGAAACTTTTTTCTGTATGGGTAGAGTCTAAAGATAGGAGAGGACTCAGTAAATTATTTGAATCTTCTTTTATATCAGCTTGTAAAAGATTTCGTGAAGCAATTAGTTCTAACTGAGAAAGTTTTACTCGTTAAAAATAGACAATAAAAAAGAGGGACTCCGAAGAGTCCCTCAATCTTTAAACTTCAGCTAATCCAACAAAACCAGCATTTCTCAGAAAATCATTAAGGTTTTTGACATTTGGTTCTTCTGAATAGGGTAGTTGCTCGAAAAGAATACCGATATCTAAAGCAATATCGGATACAATGTTTGCATCCCCAAAGAAAGTTGGTTCATAGTCAGAGTGCTTTTTTAAAATCTGTTCGATTTCCTTTTGTAGTTCACTAATCATTTTATTGACCGATACTTAAATCAAGTTCAATGTCAGGGATAATTGTTTCTGGTCTGAAAATTACACGATAATTATATGTGCTAACATTAGATGCTTCAATTTGTTCAGCAAAGTAGGTTACATTATCTGATAATCCTAAGAAATGTTTTTTATAT